>FWWL01000682.1_pt1 | contig 81364 bp, 78 predicted proteins | sample 2228331 | NCBI WGS metagenome assembly FWWL01 (sample SAMEA103939775, study PRJEB20133) | metagenome | reverse complement strand
AAAGTTTTTTTAAGTCGGAAACTAGCTTTTTCAAATATAGCTTTTGGAGTCTAAGTCTTTTATTTTTTATGATAATAAGGGTCTGGGTCTTTTTTAATAATCTTGAACTTTTTAGCCTTTCCTATATTTTTATTTTTAAATTAATCTTTAAAACAAGTCTTTATTTTTTAACTACCTTTTTAGGTGTTATAATTTTTTATTCCCTTTTTCAGAAAATTTTTAGTTATAATTAAATAGACTGTGAATAAGAAGAAATTCCAAACTTTTTTTGAAAAAAAGGAAAAGATAGATGAAGTTTGGGAACGAAGACTTTATTTTTATAAAATATTTATATTTATTTGTTTTTTTATTTTGGGAATTAGGCTTTTTTATCTTCAAGGAATTAAGCATAAATATTATCTTCAAAAGGCCAAGGCTCGTTCAGTAGTAACCTATGTAATTAAAGCTCCCCGAGGAGAGATAATTACAGCCGATGGAGTTGTAGTAGCCACAAATAGAGCCATTTTTCAATTGTATATTGATTTAGAAAATGTAAAAGAGGAAGAGGAGGTTTTAAAAAGACTAAGTTTGATTTTAAAGGAAGATTACGGTATCTTAAAGGAGAGATATTATTTAGCTAAAAAGACCTATTTAGGACGTATCCTTTTAAAAAGAAATCTCTCTTGGGATGAGGTTTCTAAAATTTTAGTTCGCCAGTATTATTTATCTGGGGTGGTAGTTGAAGTAGAAACTGAAAGATATTATCCTTATGGGCCTGTTTATTTTCATTTAATTGGTTATGTATCAAGAATTAGTAGAGAAGAATATAAAACTCTTAAAGATTACGGATATTCTTCAGAGGACCTTATTGGAAAGTTAGGGATAGAAAGGATTTATGAGAAATATCTTAAAGGACAAAACGGAAAAATTGAGATAGAGAGGGATGCCTACGGAAGATTGGGAAGGATAGTAGGAAAGACCCTTCCTGTTCCAGGAGAAGATGTTATTATTACGGTTAGGCATGATCTTCAAATAAAGGCTTATGAGCTTTTAAAGGATAGAAGCGGAGCTATTGTAGCCCTTTCTCCTAAGGATGGAGGCCTTTTAACTTGGGTGAGTAGTCCCTCTATTGATTCCAATACCTTTGTTTTTGGTTTTGAGCCTGAGGAATGGAAAAAAGTTTCTTTGGATCCTAAAAAACCTTTATTGAATAGGGTCATTCAAGCTTATCCTCCTGGTTCTACCTATAAAGTGATTACTGCTTTAGCTGGTCTGAAGTCTGAAATAGTTAAGGGGTTAAATTGGGGAGTCTTTTGTTCTGGGGCCTATCCTTACGGAAATCATATTTTCCACTGCTGGGAAAGAAAGGGTCATGGATGGGTTAATTTGATAAAAGCTTTAGCCTTATCTTGCGATGTCTTTTTTTATACCATAGGTTCTAAGATTGATATTGATCTTTTAGCTAAGGAATCCAAAGCCCTGGGATTAGGAGAGCTTACGGGAATCGGGTTTCCTAATGAAAAGGCAGGCTTAGTTCCTGATAGGGCCTGGAAAAAAGGGCGTTTCAAAGCTCCCTGGCATCAGGGAGAGACTATTGTTGTAAGTATTGGCCAGGGCTATATCACAGCTACTCCTCTTCAAATAGCCAGGGTTTATATGGCTATAGCTAATGGGGGTTTTCTTTATACTCCCTACTTCGTTAAAGAAATCCGAACCAAAAGAGGAAAAATTATTTTTCAAGCAACTCCTAAATTAGAGAGAAAAATTGAATTTAATCCAAAATTTTTGGAATGGATAAAAGAAGGTCTCAAGGAGGCGGTTGAATCTGGCACAGGGAGGGCTTCCTATATTTCTGGAATAAAAGTTTGGGGTAAAACGGGAACTGCTCAGGTAGTCTCCTTACAAAAAAAGACTAAGTATTTAGAACATCATGCCTGGTTTGTAAGTTTTGCGGGAAATTCAACTCCAGAGATAGTTTCTGCTATTTTAGTAGAACATGGAGGTGGAGGAGGGGCTATAGCAGCTCCCTTAGCTAATGAGCTGTATAGAGCCTTTTATCATCTTCCTTCCGTAAGGGCTGAGGAACTATCTAATAATACCGAAGAATTCATAGAAAATGAAAACGATACCTCTCCTTAAACAATTTTTGAGGGAAAATTTGTTACCTATCTTATGTTTAATTTTTTTAATTTTATCTAATTTTATAAATCAACTAAGTATGGGAGAATCTAATCTTTTTTGGAAAAATCTCTTATGGCAGATTTTAGGATTAATTCTTTTTATCTTTTTATTTTTTAGGTTTGACTATCGGAAAATCTCTTTGGAAATGCTTTGGCTTTTATATGGTCTTTGGCTTTTACTTTTTGTTATCCTTGCCTTTTTTAAGAAGAGATGGGTAATTATAGGTCCTTTAAGTTTTCAACCTTCTGAATTTTTGAAAGTAATTTTGGTTTATCTCTTGAGTGTATTCATAGCTAAAAAGGGAACTTTGAATATAGAAAAAAAAGAGATACCTTTTTTATTAGCAGTTATAGGGTTACCTCTTCTTTTCTTGTTGCCTACGGATCTGGATTATTCTTTTATTATAGGTGTAATGTTTTTTACCTTTCTTTTAATGTTAGGGTTTCCTAAGCGGATTCTTTTTGGACTTTTAGGATTAGGATTAATTTTTATTTTAATTGTAGCTCCCATAGCTTGGTCTAAGCTTAAACCTCATCAGAAGGGAAGGCTTTACGGATACTTAGATTCAGAAAAATATGCCCTAACTTGGGGTTATCAGTTAAATCAGTCTCTTATGGCTATAGGGTCAGGGGGAATTTTAGGACAAGGGTTTAAAAAAGGTTGGTCTACTCGCTTAAATTTTTTACCGGCTAAGAATACGGATTTGGCTTTTGCAGTTTGGGCTGAAGCCTTTGGGTTATTGGGATCTATTATATTTCTATTAGCTTACGGATATATTATTTATTGGGGATTAGAAAATTCCCGAAAAGCTAAGGACTTAATTGGCAAAGCCCTGAGTATGGGAATTGTCAATATCTTTTTATGGCAAGCCTTTTTTAATATCGGAGGAGCTATCGGATTACTGCCAATGACGAGTATCCCTCTTCCCTTTCTTAGTTATGGTGGATCTATAACTATTATAACTTATTTAATGCTGTCTTTATTATTTAACATAGCTTTTAGACGGTATTTCTTTAAATAACTTGAAATTTTATTTTAAAATTTTGCTTGACTTTTAAAAGTCTTTAAATAAATTAAAAGAGTTAAAATTAAATTTCCTCGGAGAGATTGAGTATGCTTAAGTTTGATTTTACCTTGTTAGTGCAAATCGTAGAAATTTTAATCTTGGCAGTTATATTGAATGTTTTATTAATAAAACCGGTTATGTCTGTAATTCAGGAAAGGAAAAGGTATTCTGAAGGTATAGAAAAGGAGATTCAAAATCTTTTAAATCAGGTAGAAGAGGGGATTAAAAATTATTATGCTACTCTTAATTCGGTAAGAGAGGAAGGAGTAAAGAAGAGAGAGTCCTTAAAGGAAGAAGCTCGGCGAATAGAAAGGGAAGAATTAACCAAGATTGCTAAAGAGCTTGAGAAACAGAAGAAGGAATGGGAAAATCAATTTAAAACAGAGTTTTCTAAAATAAGAGAGACTGTCCTTACTCAAAGGGAGTATTTTGCCGGGCTTATTGTGGAAAAACTTTTAGGGAGGAAGGTATGAATTTTTTCTATAAAATTTGGGGAATTTTTATTTTGGTCTTCCTGTTTTTCAAGTTGGCTTTAGCTGGAGAGGAAGGGTCTCATGGAATTACTCTATCCCAAATTAAGAATTTGCTTTGGTTTTCTATTAATTTTTTAGTTTTTCTTTTCATCCTTTATAAACTTCTAAAAAAGCCGGTTGTTAATTTTTTTAAAAATAGAAAAGAAAATTTTTTAAAAGAGTATGAGGAGTTACTTACTAAGAAGAAGGCAGCTGAGGCTAAATATCTTGAGCTTCAGGAAAAAATAAAAAATTTGAAAGTAGAAGCTGAGGCTATTTACCAAAATTATATTGAACAGGGGATAAGGGAAAAAGAAAGGATTTTAGAGGAAGCCAAACAACAAGCGGAACGTTTAAAAGAATATGCTCAGCTTTATATTGTTCAGGAAATAGAGAAGGCTAAGGATACCTTAAGAAAAGAATTAGCTGAGGAAGCCTTGTCCTTAGCGGAAGAAATTCTTAGGAAAAATATTTCTCAAGAGGACCAAAAAAATTTATTTAATAACTTTTTAGAACAAATTAAAGGGAGGTCTTTAAATTGAAAGGTTTAGTGATTGCCCTTAAATATGCTAAAGGTTTATTTATAGCTGGAAAGGAATTAGGGAAAATCCAGGAATTTGGGGAAGAGCTTAAGAAGTTTGTAAACTTTCTAAAAGATTATCCTGAAATTATAAGAGTTTTTCAGAGTCCTATTTATCCTCCAGAGGTAAAATTAGAGATTCTTCAAGAAATTTTATATTATTTTAAGGTAGATCCTGAAATAGAGCGCTTTTTAAGACTTTTGATTGAGAGAAGAAGAATTCAATATTTGGAAGAGATTGTTTTAATGTATGAAAGTCTTTTAGATGAAGAATTAGGAAGGGCTAAGGGAGAGGTGATTTCTGCTTTTCCACTTTCCGAAGAAGAAAGGTCTGAATTAGAGAGGACTTTAAGGGATTTATTAAAGAAAGAGGTATATTTATCAGTTAAGGTAGATCCTGAGATAATCGGTGGGCTTAAGGTTAAAATTGGAGATTTAGTTTTAGATGGCACTATTAAGGCTCAATTAGAGAGATTTAAAGATTTAATAATAAAGGGGGTATAGGATATGGAAGTCATCAAAGCTCAGGAACTAAGCGATCTGGTTAGAAAGAGAATTGAGGAGTTTGAGAAGAAGATAGATCTTGAAGAAATGGGAGTAGTAATTTCTGTTGCTGATGGTGTAGCCCGGGTTTTTGGTTTAAGAAATTGTGAGTATATGGAATTAATTGAGTTTCCAGAAAGCGGAGAGGTAGGGATTGCCTTGAATTTAGAATTTGATAATGTAGGTATTCCCATTATGGGAGATTATACGAAGATTAAAGAAGGAGATAGGGCTAAAAGAACGGGAAAGGTAGCTTCTATTCCTGTAGGTGAGAGTGTTATTGGTAGGGTAATAGATCCGGTAGGGAGACCTTTAGATGGGAAAGGACCGATTGAGGCTAAAGAATTTAGGAGAATTGAAATTAAAGCACCAGGAATTATCCAGAGAAAGCCGGTCAAGGAGCCTTTGATTACGGGAATTAAGGCTATTGATGCTATGACACCTATTGGAAGAGGGCAAAGAGAGTTAATTCTCGGAGATAGGCAAACTGGAAAGACCGCAATTGCGATTGATGCAATTTTAGCCCAAAAGGATACGGATGTTTATTGTATCTATTGCGCTATAGGGCAGAAAAAATCAACGGTTGCGCAAATTATTGAAATTTTGAGAAGATACGGAGCTATGGAATATACTACAGTGGTTGCTGCCTGTGCTTCGGATTCAGCGGCTCTTCAGTGGATTGCTCCTTATTCAGCTTGTGCCTTAGGTGAATATTTTAGAGACACGGGAAGACATGCTTTAGTAATATATGATGATCTTTCTAAACAAGCTGCTGAATATCGTGAAATTTCTCTTCTTCTCAGAAGGCCTCCAGGAAGAGAGGCTTATCCGGGAGATGTCTTTTATAACCATTCCAGACTTTTGGAAAGGGCGGCTAAATTGGATGATCAATATGGTGGAGGTTCTCTTACAGCCCTTCCTATTATTGAAACTTTGCAAGGAGATGTCTCAGCCTATATTCCTACCAATGTTATTTCTATTACTGATGGACAGATTTATTTGGAACCTGGATTATTCTTTGCTGGAATTCGTCCGGCTATTAATGTGGGTCTTTCTGTTTCTCGGGTAGGAGGATCTGCTCAAATTAAGGCTATGAGGCAGGTAGCCGGAAGATTGAGACTTGAGTTAGCTCAATATAGAGAGTTAGCTGCTTTTGCTCAATTTGGTTCTGAATTAGATAAAGCCACTCAAAGGATTTTACATAGAGGAGCAAGATTGGTAGAGATTCTTAAGCAACCTCAATATCAACCTCTTCCTGTAGAAAAGCAGGTATCTATTCTTTATGCCGGGACTCGGGGATTTTTAGATGAGATACCTCTGGAAGTTTTAGTTCAATATGAAAGAGATCTGTATGAATTTATTGAGAAGAAGTATCCTGAAATTTATAGAGAGATTAAAGAAAAGAAGGAAATAACTGCTGAGCTTGAAGAGAAGTTAAATCAGGTTTTAAAGGAGTTTAATGAGGAATTTAAGAAGGTAAATAATATTGAACCTGTTCCTGTTCCATAAAGGGGGATAAAGGATGCCCAGTTTAAGAGATTTAAGAAAAAAAATTGAGGCAGTCAGAAAGATAGGTCAGATTACTAAAGCTATGAATATGGTAGCCTCAGCTAAGTTGCGGGGGCTTCAGGAGAGGCTTGAAAATTTTAGGCCCTATAGAGAAAAATTGGAGGAGACAATTAGTCAACTTTTAAGGGCACCAGGTTTAAATAAAGAGCGGATTCCTTATTTAAAAAAGAAGGAACCTGTTAAAAGAGTAGGATTAATTTTAATTACTGCGGATAGAGGGCTTTGTGGGGCCTTTAATGCTAATCTTATTAATATAGCCGAAAATTGGATAAAAAAGTTTAAAAAAGAGGATAAAGAAGTAGAATTAATCTTAGTCGGAAAAAAGGGGATTAACTATTTTAAGAGAAAATATCCTAACAAAGCTTTCTTTCCTGATGTGGTAAGTAAGGTTTTAATGCAGGATGCTAGAAGGATTGCCAGAGTAGCTATTACATCTTTTCTTGAAGGAGAGATGGATGAGGTTTATTTGATCTACGGACATTTTATTAATTTAGTCAAACAAGTCCCCAAAATAGAACTCTTTTTACCTTTAGTTTTTGAAGAGGGAGGAGAAAGAGCTCCAGCTTCTTATATTTATGAACCCGATGAGGAGGAACTTTTACCTCAAATTTTACCTCTTTATTTAAATACAAAGGTTTTTTCTGCTATGTTAGAAACTTCGGTTAGTGAACAGGCTGCTCGTATGACCGCTATGGACAATGCCAATAGGGCTTGTTCAGATATGGTTAAACAATTGATCCTTTATTATAATAAAGTTAGACAAGCCAGCATCACCAAAGAATTAATGGATATAGTAGGTGGTGCAGAAGCCATTAAAGGATAAAATAAAGGAGGGCAGAATTTATGGCCGAAGAAAAGGTGATAGGAAGAATTGTTCAAATTATGGGAACCGTTGTTGATGTAGAGTTTCCTCCGGGAAAGGTTCCTAATGTTTTAGATGCTTTGAGAGTTACTAATCCTATGATTGACGACAGAAGATGGAATTTAGTTTTAGAGGTTGCCCAACAGCTTGGTGACAATATAGTAAGATGTGTGGCTATGGATTATACCGACGGTTTAAGAAGAGGACAGGAGGTTTTGGCTACGGGAGGTCCTCTATTGGTTCCTGTTGGAAGGGTTACCTTAGGAAGAATTATTAATGCTACCGGTGATCCTGTGGATGAGGCTGGTCCTATTAATTCTGATAATATGTATCCTATTTTTAAACCTGCTCCTTCCTTAACAGATTTAGATGTCCAAATTAGGGTTTTGGAAACAGGTATTAAAGTTTTTGATCTTTTGGTTCCTTTTCCTCGCGGTGGAAAAATGGGAACCTTTGGTGGAGCGGGAGTAGGAAAAACGGTGGTTATGATGGAGATGATTCACAATATTGCTATGAAACATGGTGGAATTTCGGTCTTTTGTGGGGCAGGAGAGAGAACCCGGGAAGGTAACGAGCTCTATCTGGAGATGAAAGCTTCAGGGGTTATTGATAAAGCTGCTTTAGTTTATGGACAGATGAATGAAACACCTGGACATAGAGCCAGAGTTGCTCATACAGCTGTAGCGTTGGCTGAATATTTTAGGGATGAAGAAGGTCAGGATGTGCTTCTCTTTATTGACAATATTTATAGGTTTACTCAGGCTAACCAAGAAGTTTCCGCTCTTCTTGGTAGAATGCCCTCAGCTGTAGGATATCAACCTACTTTGGCTACTGACATTGGTGCTCTTCAGGAGAGAATTTGTTCAACTAAAAAGGGATCTATCACTTCAGTTCAGTGTGTTTATGTTCCTGCCGACGACCTAACTGACCCAGCCCCGGCTACTACCTTTGCTCATTTAGATGGAACAGTAGTTCTCTCCCGACAAATAGCTGAGCTTGGAATTTATCCAGCTGTAGACCCTTTAGATTCTCAATCCCGTATTCTTGATCCTAATATTGTAGGAGTAGAACATTATTCTGTAGCTCGTCAAGTTCAGCAGGTTTTACAGAGATACAAAGACTTACAGGATATCATAGCTATTTTAGGTGTTGAAGAACTCTCTGAAGAAGATAAAATTATTGTATCTCGGGCTAGGAAAATTCAAAGATTCCTTTCTCAACCTTTTCATGTAGCCGAACAATTTACGGGACTTTCTGGAAAATATGTTAAATTAGAGGATACTATTAGGGGATTTAAGGAAATACTAGATGGTAAACACGATGAACTTCCTGAACAAGCTTTCTATATGGTAGGGACGATTGAAGAAGCTGTAGAAAAGGCTAAGAAGCTCCTTGAAGGTTAAGGAGGAAATTTATGGCTAGAATCTTTCTTGAGATTATTACTCCGGAAAAGGTGGTGGTAAGGGAAGAAGTGGATATAATAACTGCCCCTGGAGTAGTTGGAGAATTCGGAGTTTTAGCTAATCATGCCCCCATGGTAGCAGCTATAAAGATAGGGCCTTTAAGATACCGGATTGGGGATAGAGAAGAGTGGGTAGCTGTAAGTGGAGGATTTTGTGAAATTTCTAAGAATAGGATTACCTTTTTGGTTGAGGCGGCTGAAAGGGCTTATGAAATAGATGTAGAAAGGGCTTTAAGAGCTAAGGAAAGAGCTGAAAAGAGACTTCAGGAATATTTAACCAAAAAGGAAGAAATAGATTATGTCCGAGCCAGAGCTGCTCTTCAAAGGTCTTTAACCCGTTTATTAGTAGCTGAAAGAGGTAGAATGGGTTTGCCAAGATAAATCTTTTACTTGGCAATCATAGCTCTCATAAGGTCCGCGGCATTTTCTGCTGAGTGAGAAATATTAATGATAAGATCAATTAGTTTTAATAGATAGAAAATTTCTAAAGGATCTCTTACGTTTTCAAAAATATACTTTTTTATCTGATTTCCCAGTTCCTTGGTGAGAAATTCTTCATAACGAATTTTTCGGATTAGTTCCTTAGCCTTTGTCCGGGAATCTTCATCCCAGTTAACCAAAAAATTTTGAGAATGAAGAATCATATCTTCAAAATAGATTAAAGGTTTTAAGCTTTGCACTAAAAGAGTTTCAATTTTTTGAGCTAACTCAGGAGAAAAGGAAATTTCTTTAAAGGAAAGCCAAGTAAGAATTCTTTCAGCCGAGTCAGCAATAGCATCTTGTTCTTTTAAATAAAGGAAAACCTCAAACTTTTCTACAGGTAAAACTAAACCTTTGGGAAGATGCCCTCTAATATTAGTTTTGATTTTATCAGCTTCTCTCTCTATTTCTATAATGTGTTTCATTATTTCTTCCAGTCTTGTTTTATCTTTTTTTATGTAAGCTTCTAAAGCTAAAGTAAGTCTTTCCATACATTCAGTAATTAATTTGGCATGTTTTAATAAATAGTTAAAAACAGGAAGTTCTTTGTTTAAGATTTCTCTTACAGAAAGAAAAATTTTTTCTTGAAGTTTAGGAATTTTTCCCTCTACAGTAAAGATTACAGCTTCAGCAATATTGCAAGCCAAATCCGCTACCCTTTCTAAATTTTCTACTACTACTATATACTCTATACCTATATCAACAAGTGAACTATCTTGTTTTATGCATTCTTTAATTTGTTTAGTAAAATCTTTTTTATATTGATCTACAATATCATCATATTTGATAACTTTTTTGGCATTATTTATATCCTCTTCCAGAAAGGTATTAATAGATGTTTCTAACATAAACAAAGCTTCTTTAGCCATTTTTAATATATTAATTTTACAGTTAAATAATTGTTCTTTAAATTTTGATAAAAAGGGAACCCTTTCCGCTATATTGACCGTTTGATCAGCCAATCTTTCTAAGTTTCTGGCTATTTCAATAGCGCTTACTATAAATCTTAAATCCTTAGCAACGGGTTGCTGTAAGGCAATAATTTCAAAGGCAATAAGATTAACCATATGCTCATAGTAATCAATTTGTTCATCAAATTTTATAACCTTTTGGGCTAATTCTTCGTCTAATTTATCAAAGGATGTCATAGTAGTGCTTAACATCTCATTGGTAGCTTTAGCCATATCAAGCAATAAATTTTTTAAAACTTGAAGCTCTCTCTCTAAGACCACTCTAACCATCTTTAAACTCCTTTTAATATTTGGAAAAATATTTTAACCAAAAATTTTTTAATAGTCAAGAAATTCCTGTTGACAAAAAATTTTTTTATTTTAAAATCCTTTAAGATAAAATCTATTGGGGGGTAGATATGTTTAAAACTATAAAGGGGAGGATTTTAGGTTTAATAGTTTTAATAGTTACCTTTCTTGTATTGGTGATCTTCTTAATTTCAAGTTTTAACACTTACCAACAGTTTAAAAAGACTTTGATTATTGGGGCTGAAGGAATCATTCTTCAAGGAGAAAACATGCGTAAAAATTTTGACAATCTTCATGAAAAAGGAGTTTTTACCGAGCTTATTAATCAGTTAAAACAAGAGGCTTTACAGGCTAAGGCTGAAGGTAACGAAGCTAAATATAAAGAGATAGTTAATCGGTTTATGGATATTGTGCCAGTTGTTCAATCTATGAAGACACTTAAGATGGGAGAAAAAGAGGGAAACTATCTCTTTAGATCTCCTAAGGAATATCCTCGGAATCCAGCTAATGCCCCAGATCCCATAGAAAAAGAAGTTTTACAGAAGTATCAAAGGGGAGAATTAAAGGGAACCTATGTAATTGAGGGAAAATATAAGGATCCTCAAACTGGAAAAGAAAGAAAGGCTTTGAGAATTTTTAGACCAGTAGTGCTTTCTGAGGGTTGTCTTATTTGTCATGGAGATCCTACTAAATCTTATGAACTTTGGGGTAATAGAGAGGGTAAAGATCTAACTGGTGGACCTATGGAAGGATGGAAGGCTGGAGAGGTTCATGGAGCCTTTGAAATTATTTACTTCTTAGACACCCATCTTAATAGACTTTATTTAATCTTTGGATTATTAACTTTATTAACTTTAACGATCTTAGTTGTAGCCATCTTCTTTACAAGGCAATTTATTGTAAAACTTTTGGAGAAACCTCTAAATGAAGTAATTGCTATTACTGAAAGAATAACCAAGGGGGACTTATCTAAGGAATTTACCTATGAGAGAGAGGATGAATTAAAAAAATTACTTGACTCTTTGGAAAAAATGCGTTTAGGACTGATTGAATCAGTAAAAGGAATTATTAGCTCTTTTACAGAATTATTAAAAACAACTGGATTAATGAAAGAGAGCTCTCTTAGTTTAGAGGAATCAGCTCTTAATCTATCTCAAGTTACGGATATGGTAAATCAAAAGATTGCTGATATTAATATGAAGTTAAAGGATGTTTCTCACTCCTTTGAACAAATGAATATTGCTATTCAAGAGATTACTAAGAATGTTTTAAAAACTACTGAGATGACCAAAGAAGCCAAGGAAAGGACAAATATTGCTCATAGGGTAGTAGAAAAATTAGGGGAAGATTCTAAGAAGATAGGCGAGATTGTAACTTTAATTAATAATATTGCCGAGGCTACTAATTTGCTTGCCCTTAATGCTAGTATTGAAGCGGCTCGAGCTGGAGAGGCTGGAAAAGGTTTTGCGGTAGTGGCTAACGAGGTCAAGGAATTAGCTAAGCAGACTCAATCGGCCACTAAAAATATTGAGGCTATGATTATTGAGATTCAAAATAACATTGAGAATTCAATAAAATCTATTGAAGATATTAGTGATATTGTTAATCAAATAAATGATGCAGCTAATGTGATTGCCAGTGCTGCTGAAGAGCAAACCATTACGGTAGGTGAAGTAAATTCCTATCTTCAAGATACAGCCTTATACACTACAGACATAGGTTCTTCTATGGAGGAATTACTCAGAGCTGTAGAAAATCTTAAATCGGCTTCAATGACTAATCTTGAGACTGCAGAAAAACTAAAAGAGTTAGCTGAATCCTTAAGAGGAATTACCGAAAAATTTAAGTTTTAAGAGGACCTCAAGGTGAAACTAATAAAAAAAGAAAGAATAACTAGGGAGACCAATATTTCTATTAAGTTAGATCTCTATGGTGAGCTTTTGGAAAAGAGTAAAATTGCTACAGGGATTGGATTTTTAGATCATATGTTAGAGCTTTTCAGTTTTCATTCGGGAGTGCTTTTTGAACTCACTGCTGAAGGGGATATAGAGGTGGATTATCATCATACCGTTGAAGATGTAGGTCTTGTTTTGGGACAAGCTTTGGATATAGCTTTAGGAGAAAGAAAAGGTTTAAAAAGGTATGGTTGGGCTGTGATTCCCATGGAAGAATCTCTTTCCCAAGCTGTAATAGATTTAGCTAAGCGCCCCTTTTTGCATTATGAAGTTAGATTTCCAGTGGAAAAGATAGGAACCTTTGACACTGAATTAACAGAAGAATTTTTCAAAGCTCTATCAATGAATGCTCTTTTTACTCTCCACTTAAAAAATTTCTACGGAAAAAATGGCCATCACATAGCTGAAAGCCTTTTTAAAGCCTTTGCCTATGCCCTAAAGGAAGCTATTCAACCTACTGAAGAAAAGATTTTATCTACGAAAGGGGTATTATAATGGCTTCTTTTTTTGGAGTTACGAAAAGCTGAGAAGAAGAGACCTGGTGGCAAGAGTTAATAATATAAATCTATTAAAAGGGAGATAAAATATGAAACTTTTAATAGTATACTATAGCACTTATGGAAATACTTATAAAATGGCTTTAGAGGTAGCTGAGGGAGTTAAAACTGTCTCTGGCGTTATTCCAGTTATTCGCACTGTTCCTGAATTAATTCCGTCGGAAGTTATAGAATCAAGGGAGGATATTAAAAGAGGCAAGGAGATGCAGAAAGACGTATCTTTGGTTACCTTAGATGACTTTAGAGAAGCAGGTGCTATTGCTTTCGGAACACCTACTCGTTTTGGAGTAGTTTCTGCTCAGCTTAAAAATGTTATTGATAGATTATCTCCCCTTTGGCAGGAGGGAGCTCTTGAAGGAAAACCAGCGGGAATTTTTGTTTCAACCTCTAGCCTCCATGGCGGACAGGAGATGACTATTTTTTCTTTACTTCCAGCTCTTCTTCATTTAGGGATGATCTTTGTAGGAGTTCCTTATTCGGTAAAGAATCTTTTTACTACTAAAGGTGGTGGCTCTCCTTATGGAGCAGGTCATGTGGCTGGAGATAATTCTCAAAGAGAATTGGACGAAGATGAAAAGGCTATTTTAAGAGCTTTTGGAAAAAGATTAGCCGAAATTGGTTTAAAACTGCAAAAATGAAAGGTTTTCTTTTGCTTCATATCTGTTGCGGTCCCTGTTCCCTTTATCCCTTGAAAAACTTAAAAGGTAAAAATATTTTAGTAAAAGGCTTTTTTTACAATCCTAATATCCATCCCTTTCAAGAGTTTAAAGCCCGTATCCAAGCTTTGAAAGAAGTGAGTCGCATACAACATTTAGAAATTCTTTGGGATAAAGAATATGGTCTCCAATTTTTTTTGAAAGAAACTTATCCTAATTGGGAAAGACCTAAGAGATGTGAAAGATGTTATTATATAAGGCTTAAAAAGGTAGCTGAGGTAGCTCAACACCTTAAGGCTGAAGCCTTTTCTACTAGCCTTCTTTATAGCCCCTTTCAATATCACGATTTGATTAGAGAAATTGCTGAAGAAATGGAAGCTCGTTATAAAGTGCCTTTTTATTATGAAGATTGGAGAAAGGGTTATTATGAAGGTAAGGCTAAAGCTGTAGAATTAGGGATTTATAGGCAAAGATATTGTGGATGTATCTTTAGTGAAGAAGAACGTTTTAATAAGAGACAAGTCCAGAATGCTTAAGTTCCTCTTTTTTCCTAAAACCTTTCTTTCTCTTCCTTCCAAATTTTATGAGGTTATAGAATCTTTTTCAATTACTTTGATTCCTTTAGAGGAAATTGAAAGACTTTCTTTTGGGGAAATTAAGACTTTAGCAGGAATTTTAGTTTTAGGAGGAGATGGCACCCTTTTAAAAGCTATTCCCTTGGCTTATCGTTATGATTTACCTATTCTTGGTGTAAATATGGGAAAATTTGGTTTCCTAACGGAAATTACTTTGGATGAATTGCCTTTGGTTCTAAAACTTTGGCAAGAATTTAAAATTAACTTGGAAGAAAGAACTCTACTTGAAGTGAAATACGAAAATCTTAAAGAAATAGCTTTGAATGAATTAGCTATTCTAAAAGGACCTACGGGAAGGATTATTAATTTAAAGATTAGAATTGAAGAAGAATTTTTTACCGAGATTAATGGAGACGGATTAATAATTAGCACCCCTACTGGGTCAACAGCTTATAATTTTTCTGCAGGAGGACCTATTGTTCATCCGGAAGTGAAGGCCTTTATTCTTACCCCAATTTGCGCTTTTAGGGTTAATTTCAGGCCTTTTTTAATTCCCGATAATTCTCTTGTAGAAATTATTTTAGGAGAAAGAGAAAAGGAGGTTCATTGTCTTCTTGACGGAAGAACTAATTGGTTGATTGAACCCAATATTCCTATTTATATCTCTAAAGCTTCAAAAACTTTAAAACTCGTAAAATCTCCACTCAAATCTTATTTAAATATTCTGAAAGAAAAATTTAATTTATAAAGTTGTTTTTATAATTCTGGCTTCTTTAGGACTCCCTTCTTTTAGCTTTTATTTTCGGATCTTTGGTGGAAATATTTATTCTTACACTTCTTCCTCTTTTTTAAAGAATTTTTCTGTTAGTTCTTCCTTTTTTTCTTGGATAGTTTCCTTAGCTTTTTCTAAGGTCTCGGTTAAGGTAGTTTTCTTTTCTTCTAAGGTTTCTTTAGCCTTCATTTTTAACTCTTCTAATTTGGTTTCCGCTGTCTCTTTAATATTTAAAAGTTTTTCTTTTAGGAGAGATTCTCTCTCTAAAAGCTTTTCTTTAGCTTCTTCGGCACTTTCTTTAACCTTTCTTCTTAATTCGGATCCACTGGTTGGAGCAAGAAGAAGAGCAGTAATACCTCCCACCAGGACTCCAGCTACAAAGGCTAAACAGATAGGCAACTTCTTTTCTCCCATTGTTCCCCCCCTCATCAAATTTTTAAAATTTTTTTAAGACCTTTAACTATTTCGGAAACTCCGGTAGTAAAGGCTGAAATCTCGATATAACTTTTTTTAAGCCCAGTATTTAAAGATTCTAAAAGTAAGGTAAGGGTATTAGCAGTCTCAGAAAATTTCTGAATAAGAGGATTTACACTTTGGGAAAAATAGGCAATTTTTTCTTGGGTTTTCGAGCTAATTTCTTTTAAATCTTTTACAATTCCCTGAGTATCTTCTAAAGTAAAATGAATATCATCCTTAATTATTTCAACTTGTCCCTTTAAAAATATAAAGAAATCCTTAGCAGATTTACCTATCTCGTCAATTATTCCGGGAAGAATTCTCAATTCGGTAATCAATTGGTTAAGATTTTCCAAAGTTGTTTTAGAAAGGTCTAAATTATCCTTAAGCTTTTCCGAAACCTCTTTTAAATTGAAAACAACTGGAGAGAGGAGTTCAAGATTGCGATCTACTCTTTTTAGAGTCTTAAAGATTTTGAGCGCAACTATTAATACTATTAAAACAAAGAGGACAGCTAATCCTAAAAAGGTATAAATCCACTCCATAGTTCCATCCTTAACAACTCAGTTTTTTGATAAGATAATACATTTTTTTAAAAAAGACAAGCCTTTTTTTATCCCTTCAAGGTATTCTGGGAGAAGGATTTAGAAGAGGAATAGAAGACTCTTGACACCTTTAAAAATTTGTTTAGATTTTAAAAAGGATTTTTTTAAATTTGGGGGATCGTCTAATAGGCAGGACAGTGGACTCTGGATCCACGAGTGGAGGTTCGAGTCCTCCTCCCCCAGTTAATTGAGTCCTTGTTAATAAGCCTTATACCAAGAGATAGTCCATTCACCCTACCTCCTGTCATCCCTCCAAAGAATATCTACTGCCGAAATACTTATAGTATCCCTTAAAACCTTCTCCCAATTAAAACGACTTTTTCCTTTAACTCCTATGACATATTGAAAATTTCCAAGAATTCTTGCATTCACATATAAGGGTTTTAGATTTTTAAGAATAATATTTGTCACTATCCCCCTGGGTAAGTTTAATTGTTGATTATTTTGAAGAGGAATAGTTACCTCTTTAGGAGTTATTCCTTCAAGAAAGGTGCCATCAAGGAAGGGTTCAGTAAAAATTGCTACCTCTTCAAAGCCAACCAGCTTAAGTCCATAGTAAAGGGTCCAGGGTTTAAAACGATTAAGATGATGGGGAGGATAATCGTGCCCAAACCACTGATATTTTTGATAGTTTTTAGCTAAGTTTCTAAAGGCAAAATAGGGAGGACAACTTAAGATTGCAACCCCCCCATCCTCTAACATTTCATAAATCCCTTTTAAAAACTCATAAGGATCTTCTACATGTTCTATAACCTCCAAGGCAGTTATAACTTTGTAGGGACCTTTAAATTCAGAAGGTAATTCCTCAAAGGTTAAAGCTTTAACTACTCTCAATCCAAAGCATTTTTTAGCAAGCTCTACTGCCTTTTCACTGGCCTCCATTCCATAAACCTCAAATCCTTTATTTTTAGCAATTAGTAAAAAATTTCCTGTTGCACATCCTACATCTAAAAGCTTTCCCTTAGGAAGAAGAGAGAGAATAGGTAGGAGCACATTAAATCTGGGAACCCTTTCCCATTTTTTAACTTCTTTCACTTCGTCTTTTTCTATATTTAAAGCCCAATCATAATCCATAGAGCCTAAACTTAATAAATCTTCTGTTTTCCCTTCATAAGCCTTTTCATAATCCATAGCCTTTACTGGATAAGTAAATTGAAGCCCACAGGAGGGACATTCAAAGATACGATATTGATTAATAATTTCAAAAAGGCTAAAATTTCCTGGAAATTGACAAAGGGGGCATTTTTCTGGTTTTGGATAATCTTTCTCTAAGGTTAATTCCGCATCCTTTAAGGCCAAATAAATTACCTTAGGAGGAATACTTTCCAAACAAGGGCTATAAAATTGAAGTTTTTTTTGGGCTTCAGGACAAGGACTATCTAAAGCATGGATTCCACAAGGGGCCTTACAGGTTTCTCCATTATAATTAGCCCTTACAGGAATTACCGTAGGATAGGTAGCACATCTCAGATCAGCTTCAATAGGTCCAGAGACAAATACTGTAGGTTTTTTAAGACCTCCAGCGATATGAAGAGTTGCTGTATCTGTAGTAATAACAGCATCGGAAAGATAAACCATAGCTATAAGATAATTAATATCTTTCATTAAATAAGAAAGATTAGCAGCTCTTATTCCGTAAACATCTAAAGCTACCTCAACAGTAATATCTTCCTCCGGAAGGCTACAGATTATAGGCACATAATCTTGCCATACAAGCTCTTCTATTTCCTTTAAAAACTTAGGTGGTATAGTGCGGTGTATAGAAGAGGCCAGATAATGAAAAAGAAGCACCTTATTTTTTTCTGACAATTTCTTGACTTCTTCTAAAACTTGCGCCAATTCTTTGACTATTGCTTCATCTACTTTTACATCAGGGGTTTCATCTTCAGCAAAGTAGAGTCTAAATTTCCATAGAAACCATTTGACCATATTGAGATTATCAAATCCAGGGGTATTGACCATTTCTACAGCTTTAATTATGTAATTAGCTTTTACTACTTCTTTTACTGGAGCTGGATGGGGTAAGAGTTTATCTATGTAGGGAAGCTTTTCTAAAACTGGGCGAGCTCGTCCTGAAACAGCTACCCAAAGTTTACAATCAGGATATCTTTTTTTAACTTCCCTTAAAGCCACAGTTGAGCAAAGGACATCTCCAATAGCTCCTTGCATAAAAACAAAAAGAGTTTTTCCATCTAAGGGTTCTCCATCATAAAAGGGAGGAAGAGCTGAATTAGTTATTTCAAATTGCTTTTGAAGGAGAGGAGGTAAACCTGCAAAGACATCGTTAGCAAAAAGGAGCTTTTCCCCAGGCTTAAGCTCAAAGGTATATCCATTATATTCAAAGGAAAGTTTAGTTTTAGCTTGAACTGTAAGCATTATCTTTTTCCTCCTAAGGATTTGGTAAAAATATTATCAAAAAATGTGCCTAAAAATATTTTTACTTCTACACCTCCTGGCAGGTTCTGGGTTAGAGGGTAAAGTAATCCTTAAGAGCTTCTTACGCTTTCGAAGAAGGGGATTTAAATTTTCTTTTTAGGTTCTATTTTAGTTAAACCGCCAGTATAAGGATGAAGGACCTTAGGAATTAGAACAGAGCCATCTTCTTGTTGATAATTTTCCAGGATAGCCATAAAGGTTCTTCCGATGGCTAATCCTGATCCATTTAGGGTGTGGAGGAAGCGAGGTTTCCCTCCTGCTTTAGGGCGATACCGAATATTGGCTCTTCTAGCTTGATAATCTTCAAAATTAGAGCAAGAAGAGATTTCTACATAACGATTTTGTCCCGGGCACCAAACTTCAATATCATAAGTTTTAGCTGCTGAAAAACCCAAATCTCCAGTGCAAAGAACAACCACTCTATAAGGGAGTTCTAAAAGTTGAAGCACCTCCTCAGCATCTAAAAGAAGAGATTCCAATTCTTCATAAGAGCTTTCTGGTTTTACAAATTTTACTAATTCCACTTTGTTAAATTGATGCTGACGAATAATTCCTTTAATATCCTTTCCATAAGCCCCAGCTTCAGCTCTAAAACAAGGAGTATAGGCTACATAGTAAAGAGGAAGAACCTCTTCTGGTAGAATTTCATTCCTATGAAGATTGGTTACCGGTACCTCAGCTGTAGGTATAAGATAATAATCCCAATCCTCTAATTTAAAAAGTTCCTCTTTAAATTTAGGAAGTTGTCCTGTGCCAAACATGGAGGAGGAATTTACAATAAAAGGAGGAAGAACTTCAATATATTTATGCTTTTTGATATGAAGATCTAACATAAAATTAATAAGAGCGCGTTCTAAAAGAGCTCCCTCTCTGTAATAGACGGTAAATCGACTTCCAGCAATTTTAACAGCCCTCTCAAAATCAAAGATTCCAAGAGATTCCCCCAGTTCCCAATGAGGTTTAGGTTCAAAGGAAAAAGAGGATTTTTCGCCATAAATTTTAACTACCACATTATCTTTATCGGATATGCCATAGGGCACAGAAGAGTGAGGTAAATTGGGAATCAAGGCTAAGGTTTCATAAAGATTTTTTTCCGTCTCCCTAAGGGTTTCTTCTAAGGTCTTTAATTTTTCTCCTAAGGCTTTAACCTCTTCGGAAAGGATTGGACAGTTTTCTTTTTTATTTTCTTTTTTGAGTCTGGCAAATTCTTCAGACTTAATTTTTCTTTTATGTCTTAAAGCTTCAACTTCCTGCAAGAGCTTTCGTCTTTGAGTATCTAATTCTAAGACCTTTTCTAAAGGATAATCACCACCCCTTGTATTTAACTTTTCTTTTACATCTTCAAAGTTTTCTCGGATAAATTTGAGATCTAACATAAGCCTAAAAAATAATTTAAATTAAAAAATTTGTCAACCTCCTTTACTTAAAGGAAGAATTTGAAGTGATGAAAAACTTTACAAAATTTGAAAAGCCAAGATTTTAAAGTACAATTAAAAAAAATAGATGAAATTCCGATAAAGCTTACAAAGGGAAATTATGGAGAGATCTTCTGTTAGGATTGATGTAGTGGTTCCCTTTGAGGCTCAGGTTATTTCAGAGGAGGAACTGGCAGAGAGAGAGGCAAGGATGATAGGAATAGTTTCCTATTTTTCCTATTTTCCTTTAAAAGAGGTTTCTGATGAAGCCTTAAATGAGTGGTTAAAGCTTATTAATGCTAAATTGGATTTTATTATTAACTGTTTGATCCGAGGAAGAGAGGGTTTTAATAGCCTTCCTCAGAAAAAAATAAATCTAAGTGAAGGAGGATGTAAGTTTTATAGTGATTTTTCCTTAGAAGTAGAAACTCCTATAGAGGTAAAAATAATTTTAGATCTTTATGAGCCCATAGCCTTTTATCTTTATGGAAGGGTTAAAAGATGTGAGCCTAAGGAAGGAGGGTATGAAATAGCCTTAGAATGGGTTAATCTTACTCCGGATATTCAAGAAAAATTAGGTTTTTATATTTTACAAAAAGAAAGAGAATATATAAGAAGAACAAAGGGCTTGTAAGATGCCAGGAATAGTGGGTTATATTGTGGTAATCCTCTGTGTCTTTGTTGGATATGCCTTAGAGCACGGTAATTTTTCGGTTATTATCCAGCCTGTTGAATGGTTGATTATTTTTGGAGCAGCCGGTGGAGCTCTCCTTACCGCTAATAATATGACTATAATTAAAGGTCTGGTTCAAGGGGCAATTAAAGTCCTAACCAAGCCTATGCTTTACAGTAAAGAAGATTACTTAGATTTGCTTTTGCTTTTAAATGATATTTTTAGAAAGATTAAAAAAGAAGGTCTCATCTCTATTGAACAGGATATTGAAAACCCTGAAGCCAGCAAAATTTTTTCTTCTTTTCCTAAAATTTTAGCTAATCATATTGTATTAGATTTCATAAGGGATACCTTTAGGTCTATTTTAACTACTAATATTTCTCATATAGAATTAGAGGGGCTGTTAGAAAATGAAATAGAAATTATTCATCATGAGCTATCTCAACCTGTTCATGCTTTAGAGAAATTAGCAGATTCTATGCCAGGGCTTGGTTTGGTGGCTGCTGTGCTCGGAATTATTCTAACTATGGGAAAGATTGATGAACCTCCAGCTGTTTTAGCCCATCATCTCTCCATAGCTTTAGCTGGAACTTTTTTTGGGATTTTATTTGCCTATGGTTTCTTTGCCCCTTTAGCAGGGCGGATGGAAAAATTAGTTTTGGAAGAAAAGGAGTATTTATCTATTATAAAGGTAGCCATAGTTAATTTTATTGGAGGAGGAGCTCCTCAAATTGCTGTAGAATTTGCAAGAAGGGCTATTCCTCCTCATATGAGACCCTCTTTTGCAGAATTAGAAAATAAACTCAAAGAGAGAAAATAGAATGGCTAACCCGCCTACTATTATAATAAAGAGGGTTAAAAAAGTTTCCGCAGGACATCATGGTGGTTCCTGGAAAATTGCTTATGCCGATTTTTTGGCTGGAATGATGACCTTTTTCTTGCTTTTATGGTTAGTTACTCTAATGGAACCTAAAACCAAAGCTCAAGTTGCTGCCTATTTTAGAAAATTTAATATCTTTGAAAAGGCTGGTGTAAGTATGCTTATGGAGTATTATCGCACTGGCAAAATGGAATCTCCAAAAATCGAAAATTTAAAAATGGACTTACCTGAAATTAAAGGAGAAGGGGAACGTTTTCGAAGAATTATTGAAACTCGCCTTAAAAGTTTACAAGAACACATTTTGATTGAAACAGTAGAAACTCTTAAGGAAAGGGTAGTAAAAATTGAAATTGTAGAGCTAACTAATAAACCTCTTTTTCTACCGGGAAGTGCTGAACTGCTTCCTGAAGGTAAAGAAATTTTAAAGGTCTTAGCTGAAGAATTAAAGGAACTTCCTGTTTTAGTCTCTGTTGAAGGACATACCGATGCCTTTCCCTCCAGAAGAGGAAAAGTAGGTAATTGGGAACTTTCTTCTGCAAGAGCCCTCTCCGCTATGCTGGAATTGGAAAAAAATGGAGTTTCTCCTGAAAAGATTTTAGAAGTAGTAGGTTATGCCGATAATATGCTCATTATTAAAGAAAATCCCTATGATCCAAGAAATAGAAGAATCACCTTAGTTATCCATTATAACTCTCTTGAGGATTTAAAGGCTAAAGAAGAAAAGACTTTTTCCAATTCAACTTCTTAGTTTAAATAGAATTTTAATAGGAACCTTTTTAAAGTCTAAAGCTTCTTGAAATTTCCTTCTAAAAAATTTTTCTACATTAGAGGGAATTTCTTCAGGTGGTATATTACAAAAAATGACGAAGGTAGGAGGGGCTATTTCCACCTGAGTAGAGTAATAAACTTTTAAACGTTTTCCTTTAATATTAAAGGTGTATTCCTTTTTAATTATCTCAAGAAGCTTATTTACCTGAGGAGTGGGGATCCTTTTAAGATACTCTTGATAAACCTCTTCTATCAAAGGAAATATCTTATATACATTTAGACCTTCCTTAGCTGAGATAGGTAAGACAGGGAGCCAGGGTATAAAGCTTAGCTCCTTTTTAAGTAATTCAAGAAAAATTTTTCCTTGGGATGGTTTTTTTTTAAAGAGATCCCATTTATTAATTAATAAAAGAGCGGGTTTAAAGTGTTTTTGCCCTTGACGAAGAAGGGTTTTATCTTGATGAGATAAACCCTCTTCAGCTGTAATAACAAAAAGAACAAAATCTGCTCTTCTTAAAGTTTCTAAAGCTTTATCTACACTAAACTTTTCTACCCTCTCCTTAATTCGTGGCCTTCTCCTGATTCCAGGGGTATCAATAAGTAAAAAATTAAGATTACCTTCTCTTTCTATAAGGACATCCACACAATCTCTCGTTGTTCCTGGAATTTCGGAAACAATCATCCTTTCGTAGCCTACTAATTTGTTTACTAAGGTAGATTTACCAACATTTGGTCTTCCCAAGATAGTTACTTTAATAGAGGCTTTTTGAGGAAAGGACCAAATTTTATCTTTACTCCCAGCTAAAATCTTTTCCTTTAGTTCTTCTATATTTTTTTTCTCCTTAGCTGAGATTAAAAAAATTTCTTTAAACCCTAAGGACCAAAATTCTTGGGATCTCCTTTCATCTTCTTTATTTTCTACTTTGTTAATAACTAACCAAATCGGACAATTAAATTTCCGTAAAAAGGTGGCTATCTCTTCATCAGCTAAGGTTAGCCCTTCTTTCCCATCTACCACAAAAAGGATGAGATTTGCCTCTTTAAGAGGTTTCTCTATGGTCCTGTTAATAATTTCTGAAAAAGTCTCCCTTTTACTAAAATCTATTCCACCAGTATCTATTATTTTTACACCTTTCCCTTCTTCTAATTCTAAATACTCTACTACGAAATCTCTAGTTACTCCTGGAGTTTTTTCTACAATAGATTTCTTTTCTCCAATTAAGGCATTAAATAAAGTAGATTTTCCTACATTAGGTCTTCCAACTATTACGATCTGATACATTTCTTAATCTCTTTTAAGCCATTTTTTAACTTTTGGAAAGAGTTCTAAATTTACATGAGGTATAAGGAGAGCTCCTGTCAAAAGTTCCATAAATCTTCCTTCCCTATTTAATTCAAGGTAAGTAATTTGATCAGCGATTTTTTTTATTTCTTGGTAGTTGGGAGCTAATAAAAATTTTAAAGCTCCTTCTCCTGCTGCATTTCCTACTCCTACAGTTTTTTCTGAAGCACTTTCAGGTAGCATACCTAAAAGCACTGCAGATTTTACATCTATTTTATTTCCGAAAGAGCCGGCTATATAAAAGTTTTGAATTTCTTCCAAGGAGAGTCCTACCTTTTCGCAAAGGAGAGTTAAGATAGTATACATAGCCCCTTTAGAGCGGATGAAACTTTTAATTTCTCCTTCTTGGATATAAATAGGTTTTTTGTGAGCTGTCTCTTCAGAGGGCACAAGTTCCAATAAGATTTCTCCTTCCTTTTCTCTAAGGAAAGGGGAAGCTATATCTTTATTAAACTTTCCTTGGGGGGAGATGAATTTATGAATAAAAAGTTCGGCTATAAGTTGAATCACTGCGGATCCACAAAAACCTATGGGTTTTTCTCCTCCAATAGTTTTATAACGAAATTTAAGAGTTTGAGGATCAAAGGAGAAGTTTTCTATAGCTCCTTTATCAGCTCGGACTCCCCATTCAAAAATTCCGCCTTCTAAAGCTGGTCCAGCAGCTCCAGCACAAGCCAAAAGAAATTCCCTATTTCCCAATACTACCTCGGCATTAGTTCCTATATCTATATAAAAAGAAAGCTCTTCTTTTTGATGAAAATCTGTAGCATAAAGCCCTGCAATAAGATCTCCACCAAAATAAGTTCCCGCTAAAGGAAAAATAAAGACTCTGCCTAAGGGGTGAATCTTTAGACCTACTTCAGAACCTTTAAAAGGATGAAACCATTTGGCTACAGCTATATAGGGCTCTACAAAAAGATAATTAACAGGAAGTTCTAAAAGAAAATGAGTCATAGCTGTATTCCCACAAATACTCACGAAAAAGATTTTTTCAGGCCCTATTTTCTCCAGTTCCTGATTAAGAGCTAAAAGAGTAATTTCTTTAAGGTAACGAAGATTTTTTTCTCTTTTAGCGAAATGAAGTCGAGTTAGAATGTCTTCTCCTATTTCTATTTGAGGATTAGAAATAGAAAATTTTTGTAAAAGCCTTTTAGAATAAAAATCGTAAATATAAAAAGCTATAGTGGTACTTCCAAGATCTATGGCACAACCTAAAATTTCCTTAGGCTTAGGAGGTTTTTCCCAAACTTCTATTAACACTAAGGAATTTTCCTTTTTAAGCAAGATAGCATAAAACTCTTTTTCTTTCTTTAGAAGATAGGGTAATTTCCTTAAAAGGGAAAGTTCAATTTTTATATTTTGGTCTTTCCATTTTTTAGATAATGGTGAGAGAATCCTTTCACTTTCAAAATTAGCTTTGCCTACTAAGGGTTTTTCAGGAAAAAAGGGAACAATTTCTATGGCTGTCATTAGACATCAACTACACACTGGGCTACAAAAGACCCCTCTTCCTTAGAGAATTTAGCTAAGGTAAAGGTCGCACCCTTAACCTCTACTCCGTAGCCATATAAATTAGGATCTAAGGAAACTCCTAAGATTTCTCCCTTTATGAAACACCTCTTCTCTTCTAAACCAACCTCTCCTTTAAAAATATAAAAAAGAAGGTTTTTTAAAGCTGAAATACTTAAGACCTTATTAATAAAAGTAATTAAGAGTTCGTCAGGGTATTCAGCAATTATTTCAACGGGAGAACTTTGGGTAGGAGGATTTTTTAAAAACTTAGGGTGTTCTACGATAAGGGTAGATAGGGCTTTTAAAACATTGGAGAGAGCCTCTTCAGCAGTCTCTCCCCAACCCCTTATTCCTACATCAGCTTTATGCTCAAAAATTTCAAAAGGCTTTTCCATAATTCTTTTAAATTTAATCCTTACCTTTTAATAATTCAAGTTTCTTAGTAGCTAAAAAGTTTGCGGTGCCTTGAAAGAAAGAGCTTTCTTGTCAAAATCGTTATTTTATGCTAATTTTAATAAAAAAAGTATTTAGGTAAAAGTTCCTTAGGAGGGCTTAGAATGAAGGAATGGACTGTGGCTATTGTAGGAGCAACTGGAGCTGTGGGGAGGATGATGATTAATGTTTTGGAAGAGAGAAATTTTCCTGTAAAAGAATTAAGGCTTTTTGCTTCTCCCAAATCTAAAGGATTAAGATTGCCCTTTAGAGGCGAAGAGATAGAGGTAGAGGTGTTAGAGGAGACTAAGAGTTTTAAAGGAATTGATATAGCCCTTTTTTCAGCTGGTGGAAGCCGAAGTTTGGAATATGCTCCCAAATTTGTTCAAGATGGCGCTGTAGTTATAGATAATTCCAGTGCCTGGAGAATGGATCCTGAGGTTCCTTTAGTTGTCCCTGAGGTTAATCCCCATTCTATAGCCCAATATACAACTAAAGGGATCATTGCCAATCCTAATTGCTCTACCATTCAGATGGTGGTAGTCCTTAAACCCCTTCATAATGTAGCTAAAATTAAAAGGGTTGTGGTTACTACCTTTCAATCCGTTTCTGGAGCTGGACAAAAGGCTATTGAGGAACTTATCTCTCAAGTTAAAGCCTGGTGTGCCGGAGAAGTTTTGCCACCTCCCAAGCATCTTCCTCAAACTATAGCCTTTAATTGTGTCCCTCAAATTGATGCTTTTTTGTCTAATTACTATACCAAGGAAGAGATGAAGATGGTAGAGGAGACTAAGAAAATTATGGAGGATCCCAATATTAAAGTTACCGCAACCACGGTCAGAGTTCCTGTTTTTTACGGGCATGCTGAATCCGTAAATATAGAAACCGAGGAAAAACTTAACCGAGAATCAGCCATGGAAATCCTTAAAGAGGCTCCTGGAGTAGTAGTTTTAGATACTCCTGAAAATAAACTTTATCCATTACAAATTAATGTAGCAGGAAGGGATGAGGTCTTTGTGGGAAGAATAAGGGAAGACCTTTCCTTAGAGAAGGGTTTAAATTTTTGGATAGTGGCAGATAACTTAAGGAAAGGAGCAGCCACAAACGCGGTCCAAATTGCCGAACTCTTAATTAAAAAATATTTATAAACCTTGAAGATATTTATAGAAAAGTCAGCTTTAGATTATCAACTTTCTAAAAAAATAATCTCTCAATTCTCCGATTGGGAGATTATTTCTTCTTATGAAGATTTTTCCTGGGATCTCTTATCTACGGAAGAATTGATTTCCTTAGGAAAAAGATATCTTTTTCTTATGGAATATAGGGGTAAATTTGTTAGACCTTGCCCGGGAACTCAGAATTATTATTGTTGTAGTTATCAGATTTTTCATATAGGAGAAGGTTGTCCCTTAGATTGTGCCTATTGCATTCTTCAACTCTATCTTAATAGACCAGGGCTTAAAGTTTGGGGGAATCTTTTGGAAAGAGGTTTAGAGGAACTTAGAGTTTTCTTAAACTTTAAAAAAGAAAAAGGAGAAGTAGTAAGGATAGGAACTGGAGAATTTACTGATAGCTTAGCTTTAGAGCCGATTACCCATATTTCAGAAATTTTAATAGACTTTTGGTCTACCCTTAATCCTTTAGGAGTTTTAGAATTAAAGACCAAGGTAGTGCCTTCTTCTTTTTTTGCCTCTATAAAGGGAGATCCTCGCATTATCTTATCCTGGTCCGTTAATACTGATTGGGTAATTGCTAAGGAAGAAAAGGGCACAGCTCCTCTTTTAGTTAGACTTCAAGGAGCTCTTCAGGCTATTCAAAAAGGGTTTACTGTAGCCTTTCATTTTGATCCTATTATTTATTATCCCTTGGCTGAAGAGGATTATCCTAAGGTTCTTGAATTGATTCTTAATACCATTCCTCTTGATAAAATTGCTTGGATAAGTTTGGGAACCTTAAGGTTTCCGAAGGATTTGAAATATATTGCAGAAAAACGCTTTCCCCACACCCGAATTTATAGTTATGAATTTATTGAAGGTTTAGATCAAAAAAAGCGTTATTTTATAGAGGTAAGGAAAAGATTGTATAAATCTTTGGAAAAACTGATTAAAGCTACTTGGGATCAGGTTTGTTATTATTTTTGTATGGAGGGAGATAGGGTTTGGGAGGAGGTTTTAGGTATGGAGGGTGAGCTACTACCTCAAAAATTAGATAGAGTGGCCCTTAAGTTATGTTCTTAATTTTAATTTTTTACTGTTTTCTTTTAGTTAGCTGTAAATTAGAAAGAACTAAAGACTATCCTTCGGTAATAATTCAATTTTCTGAGGCCCATTCAATCCTCTCCTGTAAGGATTGTCATCCTGGGGATAAAAAGGTTATTGAAATAGAAGAAACAGAAAGGCTCTGTAGCCGATGTCATCCTAAGGAGGTAGAGGCTTTTAGAAGCACCCTTCATTATACCTATGCTAAGGAATTAAAGGAAATTAAAAGGGTTTTTAAACTGCCTTTAGATGGTGTTAAAGAATTAAAGGAGTTAGCTTTTTTAGAGGGCGATCCTTTTAAGAAAGAAGGGTTGGTGATAGATTTCTTAAAGAGAAGGTGTCTATCCTGTCATATTTGGTCAAGGGGAGAGGAATATCCTGCCACTAAGAGAGAGAAGGGATGCTTTAGTTGCCATAAACCTCATCAATTAAGTAAACCCGATGACAATATTTGTCTTTCCTGTCACTATAGCACAAGAATTGGTTGGGACTATTATGGTTTTTTCCCTCATCCCTGGTTTATAGACTATCGTTCTCCTTTTGTTGATGGAAAGGAGCCAGTGCGTCCTTACGGAATAGAGGCTTATGAATTAAAGGAGGATCTTCATAAAGAATTAGGTTTTACCTGTAGAGATTGCCATAAAAAGGAAGAAATTATGTTAGGTAAAGAGAAAAGCCAATGTTCTTTTTGCCACAAAGCCTTTAAAAATAGAATCTTTCATTCCCAAAGAGTTTTAGGAAAAGTGCGTTGTGAGGTCTGTCATTCTCAATTTATGGCTACCGAAGAGAAAAAGATCTGTTTTTTGATGTTTAATCCTGATTTAGAAGAATGGAGTGAACTTTTGGTTCAAGAATCCTTTGAAATTGAAAAAAAGATCTTAGATTATCTTCAAGGTAAAAAGGTAACGTTTACTATAAAAGATAAGTTTACAGAAAAAGAAAAAAAAGGTCTATGGTTATGTAGAATAGGAGATCGTTTTTTTGATAAGTTGATTTTAGGAAGGGATCAAGCCCATAGGATTTGTATACTTCGAAGAGAGGAAATTCTTTTAAAATTTGGAGAAAGAGAGGTATTGGGAGAGTTTAAAGTTTGTAAAACTCCTCATTCCATAGGTAGGGGCGATCTCAATAGAAGTTTAAAAATTTTAAAGGAGTTAAAATGAAATATTTTCCTATAAAATTAAATTCCTTAGGGGTAAAAAACTATTTAAGAGGAAAAATTTGGTTTACTAAGAAGGAGATAGAAAATTTGGAAAGGATAGAGAAGGAGGTAGAGGGGGGAAGTTTAGTCTCTCTTTATTCTAAGGAGGGTCATTTTTTAGGGCAAGGCTATTTTAATTCTCTTTCTTTTTATCCTCTAAAACTTCTTACTAAAAGAGAAGTCTTCATAGAGAGTCAATTTTTTGAAAAAAGGTTTAAAGAGGCTTTGGATTTGCGAAAAAGCCTTTTTCCTTCGGAGGAATGTTTTAGGTTAGTTTTTGGAGAAGGTGATTTTCTTTCAGGTTTGATTATAGATATCTATAAAAAGGTAGGAGTGATTCAAATTTATACCTTAGGAATGGAAAAGTTATTGTCTTTTATAGTTTCAGCTCTTAAAAAGGTAGTTGAGTTAGAATCCGTAGTTTTAAAAAATGATTTAGAAAAAAGAAAAGAAGAAGGACTTCCTCTTTATGTAGACTTTCTCTTTAAGAAACCGGAAGATCCCTATTTGGTAGAGATGGATGGTATAAAATTTTTAATTCCCCTGGAAAAAGGACAAAAAACTGGTTTTTTCTTGGATCAGCGAGAAAACCGTAGATTTTTGAAGAAAATTTCTTCGGAAAAGGTTGTTATAGATGCCTTTTCTTATATAGGAGGTTTTAGTTTTTATGCTCTAAGGGGAGGAGCTAAAAAAGCCTATCTTATTGATAGATCAACTTATGCTTTAGATTTAGCTTTAGAAATTGCTAAATTTAATCAATGGAAAGATAGAGTTATTCTGGTGAAAGGAGAAGTCTTTCAATTTTTAAAAAACCCTTTGACAGAAGGAGAGATTTTAATTGTAGATCCTCCAGCTTTAATCAAATCTAAAAAGGACTTTACCAAGGGTGTTCAGAAATACAGAGAGCTTTATAGTTTAGCTCTAAGGTATTTTTCTCAAACTCAGGGTTTTATTTTTCTTTTTTCTTGCTCTTCCTTTTTAAAATTGGAAAAATTAAGGGAACTTCTTAAAGAGCTATTGAGAGGAAGAGAAGAGAATCTCAGGATTATTAAATTTTTATTCCAGGCTGGGGATCATCCCTTTCACCCTCAAATTGAGGAAACTAATTATTTAAAGGGATTGGTAATTTATCAAAATGGTTAGACTTAAAAAGAGCTTAGGGCAGCATCTTTTAGTAGCCCCTGGAATTTTGAAAAAAATTGCAGAATTAGGAGAAATTAGGGAGGGAGATAGTGTTGTAGAGATTGGTCCAGGCACAGGTTTATTAACTAAGGAGATATTAAAATATCCTCTAAAACGACTTTATTTGATTGAGATAGATAAGGAAATGGTAAATTATTTAAAAAGGTATATTCAGGATGAAAGAGTAGTAATTATAGAAGATTCGGCTACCTCTTTTAATTATGAAAAATTCAAAGAAAATTCTTTAAAAATAATGGGGAATCTTCCTTACCAAGTAGCTAGCTTAATTGTAGAAAATATTATTTATTATTACTTTCTTATTCCTTTGGTTTTAATTTTAGTCCAGAAAGAGGTGGCGGAAAAATGGATTTCTGGAAAATCTTGGTTGTCTCTTTTTATTCAAACTTTTTATTCCTTAGAATATTTGATGACTATTCCTCCTCGCTTTTTTAAGCCTCCACCTAAGGTGCAATCTTCCCTCCTTAAATTCACTTTTTCTCCTAAAGCAGAAATTCAGGATTTAAAGGATTATAAAAAATTTTTAACTAAGCTTTATACCAATAAAAGGAAAATTTTGGAGAAAAAAGTGGAAAGATTTTTACTAAGGAGAGTGGGAATTCAAGAAAAAACCCGAATTGAAGAGCTTTCCCTTAAAGAGATTTTATCTCTTTATTTTTTATGGCAAGATTTTCAGAATAATTCTTTTTAGAATCTCTGATTTTAGCGATTGCTAAGAGGTGTTCTTTATAGGTTTTGGAAAAAACATGGGTGCCCTCTCCAGTTGATACAAAAAAGAGATAGGGCACATTAGCAGGCTTTAAGACTGCAAGAAGACTTGATTTACTGGGATTTCCAATAGGGGTAGGGGGAAGTTCATTATGAAGATAGGTATTATAAGGGCTTTTAACATTGGTATAATCTTTATAAGTAAGTCTCCTAAAGGTTTTTAAGGCATAGTTAATAGCAGGATCCGCTTGAAGGGGCATATTCTTTTTTAGTCTATTAAGATAGACAGCAGCAATAATAGGTTTTTCTTTATCGTAAAAGGCTTCTTTTTCTACAATAGAGGCTAAGATAACTACCTTTCTTAGGGAAAGGGAACTTTTTTCAGCTAAGGGTTGAAGTTCTTGCCAGACTTCTTTAAACTTGTCTACCATTCTTTTTATTACTACTTGAGGAGAAGTATTTTTAGCCAAAAAATAAGTTTCCGGATAGAGATAGCCTTCAGCTGTGGGTCCAGGGACCCCTAAGGATTTAATAAATTCAGGATCTTCAGCTACCTTTAAAAATTCTTTTTTAGAGCAAATTTTTTCTCTTTCTAAAATTTCGGCTATTTGCCAAAGGGTAGCCCCTTCAGGGATGGTTACTTTATGAAGATAAATTTTTCCTTTAATAAGGTCTTCTATAATTTCTGATAATCTTTGATAGGGATAAAAAACATACTCTCCAGCTTTAAAATTTTTATAGACCCCTTTTCTTACAGCTTCTATAATAAAGACCACCCTACTTTTGATCATTCCTTGTTTTTTTAGTTTATTAGCTATAGAAAAAACATTTTCACCTTTTTCAATTTCAATGATTTTTCCTTGAGCCTTTTTATCAGTGGTAATAGGTTCTAATCCTTCCAAATAAAGGACTGTAAAAAGTAAGAGATGAAAAAGTATTAGGAAAGGTATAATTAATTTTTTATCTCTTGAGAACTTCATCTTTTAGGTTATTATTTTTCTAAAATTAAGGGGGCTTTTATGGATAGAGAAGAAATTCTTAAGACTTTAGAAAAGGAAGCCATAGAAAATCCTCATACCGTTTGGGCTCAGCATCGTTTAGCTATAGCTTATCTCAATTTTGGAAAAATTCAAGAGGCCAAAGAGACCTTTAAAAAGGTGCTTAAATTGGATCCATTTCATTACGAGGCTATGGTAAATTTAGGGGTAATTTTGGCTCAAGAAGGGGAATTAGAAGAAGCTAAAAAGGCTTTTACTTTTACTTTAAAATTTTATCCCAATTCCTTGGAAGCTTGGAATAATTTAGGACTTGTTGAATTTCAATTAGGAAACTTAGAGGAAGCTGAAAGATGCTATAAAAAGGCTATAGAAATAAATTCTACCAACCCTTCGCCTTATATAAATCTATCTACTGTTCTTATAGCTTTAAAAAAATATGACTCAGCTATTGAATATCTAAAAAAAGCCTTAGAACTTTCTCCTTCTATAGCTACTATTTACAATAATTTAGCGGTAGCTTATTACTATAAGGGAGATAAAGAAAAGGCTAAGGAGTCTTTGGAAAAAACTAAGTCTATGAACTATCCTGTTCATCCTGAATTTGAGAAATTGGTCTATGAGAATTAGGCTTCCCAAAAGACCACAATGTCCTTTTTGTGATCTTCCTCTTCCTAAGCCAGAGTATGTGTCCATAGGACTTTCTGATTTTGAGGGAGGAATCTGTGAGTGCGGAGCAGTTTTTGTGGTAGATGTAACTGGCTATAGAAGAGGGGCGGCTTTTCTTACCGCTTTAGAATTGGCCTGCGGAGGAGATACAAATTTAGCCTTAGACCTTATTCCGGAAGAAGATTACCAAGAGAGATGGCTTGAAAACTATGATTTAGAGGAGCATAAGATTTATCCTGAACCTACTTCAGAAGGTAAAACAATCCGAGGTGCCCTATGTTTCATAAAACTAACTGAAGATTGGGAAGAACTTAAAAAAGGAGATAGAAGAAAGTATAAAAAAAAGTCAGTAATTAGTCCTTCTTATCATCTTGAAAGATTTAGAGAAAAATTAAACAGAAAGAAAGCCGAGGAATTTTTATTAAAAGAAGATTTAGAATCAGCTATTTTTTATCTTATAGCCGAGCCTTATAATTTGAATGTGTTTCAGAAGATTTTATACCATCCGGAAGAAACTATGAGAAAAAAGGCTGCCTTTGTGCTTGGCAAGGCTGCTTCAGAACTTTCCAAAATTTATCCTGAAAAGATTCATGATTTTCTTAAAAGACTTCTTTATGTCTCAGCTGATACAGCTTCCTCTCCTTGGGGAGCTTTAGAAGCTGTGGGAGAAATTATAGCGGAAACAGGAGATCGCTTGGCTTTCTTTGTAAAAAATTTAATAGCCTTTTTAGTCTTTCCAGAATACAGACTTTCTGTCCTCTATGCGCTCTTAAGAATTGCGGAAAAAAATAAAGAGGCTTTAAAGAAGGCTCCCTATCTCAAATTATTAAATCTTTTTCCTAAGGCTAGTCTTGAAGAGCAGGCTTTAATTATAAAAATTTTTACCTATTTAAGGACCCCAGAACTTTCCAGTTATGAAAAAGTCTTGAAGAAAGGAAAGGTCGCTCTTTTTCACTATCAAAATTTTATTCGTCATGATGTATTTATAGAAGAACTCTGGGAAAATTATACTTTAAGCCTTTCCTAATTTAATTTGCAAGAAGCTAAGAGAACTTAAAGGGTTTGGGAAGGAGAATAGGGTAATACTAATAGGAGTTGAAAAGATTCAATTTTAAGCTATATTTTACAAAAAACTTTGATTATGAAGGGGTGAAGGATAATGGCCGGGCATTCTCATTGGGCACAGATAAAGAGAAAAAAGGCTGCCCAAGATGCCAAAAGGGGTCAAATTTTTACTAAGCTCGTTCGGGAAATTATAATAGCTGTTCGTCAAGGAGGAAGTGGGGATCCCGAAATGAATCCTCGCTTAAGAGCAGCTATTCAGGCAGCTCGAGCTGTAAATATGCCTAAGGAAAATATAGAAAGGGCTATCAAAAAGGCTTTAAGGCAAGAAGAAGGCACTCAATATGAAGAAGCTATCTTTGAAGGTTATGGTCCGGGAGGTGTAGCTATTCTTGTAGAAACTATTACCGATAATCGGAAAAGAACCGTTTCCGAAGTTAGGCATCTTTTTAGCAAATATGGTGGAACCTTAGCTGAACCAGGAGCAGTTTCTTGGATTTTTGAACAAAAAGGTTTAATTGTGGTTCCCAAAAAGGATGAAGAAAAGGTTTTAGAGATTTCTATTGAAAAGGGGGCTGAAGATACTAAAGAATATGAGAGCGAGATAGAAATTATTACTTCTCCTTTTTCTTTTGAAGATATCAAGAAAGCTTTAGAAGAAGCTAATATACCGATTCTTTCAGCTAAAATAACTATGGTTCCCAAAACCTTAGTCCCTATAGCTGAAGAAGGCACAGCTCAGACCCTCTTAAAGTTAGTGGAAGCCTTAGATGATTTAGACGATGTTCAACAAGTTTATGCTAATTTTGATATCCCAGAAAAGATAATGGAAACTCTTAGTCGGTAATTAAGTGTCCTTTAAAATTAAAGTTTATCCGGAAGATTTTGTCGTTTCAGAAGTAATCAATCTATCTCCCCAAGAAAAAGGAGAATATTCGCTCTATCTTTTAAAAAAGAAAAATATAACTACCTGGGAAGCTTTAGGGATTCTGGCTAAAAAATGGAGAATTCCCTTGAAATATTTCGGATATGGAGGTATGAAGGATAAGAAAGCCCTAACCTATCAATACGTTACTGTTAAAGGAGGTCCAAAAAGCAATTTCCAGAGTGATAAATTGGAGATAACCTATTTAGGGAAAACCTCAGAACCTTTAACAAAAGAGCATCTTTTAGGAAATAATTTTGAAATTATAGTCCGAGAAGTTTCCCTTTCCCCGGATGAATTAGAAAAATCTATATCCGAAATCCAAAGCTATGGTCTTCCAAATTATTTTGACGAACAACGTTTTTCTTCGGTCTATGAAAGTAAAAAATTTCCAGTAAAAGAGATTATAAAAGGAAATTGGGAAGAGGCTCTTTTCTTAATCTTAGCTTATGCCAGCCCTGACGAAATGGCTTTCTCCCAAAAATTAAGAGAATGTCTCAAAAACCACTGGAAAAAATGGGAAAAATGTATTACCTTAGCTAAACTAAGGTGGGAAAAAAATCTTTTAGAATTTTTAACTAAGCATAGACCTTCTCAGAGAACTTTTAAAAGGGCTCTCCATTTAATAGATCAAGAGTATCTTTTCTTCTTAGGTAATGTATATCAGAGTTACCTTTGGAATGAAGTTTTAAAGGAAGTTCTTTTTTATCTTAATCTTAGAGATTGCAAAGTTTCCTTTTTTTTAGGAGATCTTTATTTTTATAGGACCCTCTCTCAGGAACAACTCAAATTCTTAAAGGATTTGAGGATTCCCTTTCCCTCCCCTAAAATCCAAGTAGAGGATACTGATTGGCTTCCTCTTAGAACTCTTTATTTAAAAGTATTTCTAAAAGAGGGTTTAGAGGATTTTAAAGAACTTAGAACTTTCATTAAAGGTTTGATTTTTAAAACCTATCCTCGGCCGGCTCTCCTTTTTCCGCAAAACTTAAGACATAAAAAAATGGGGAATCAAACCTATAAAATTTCCTTTTTTTTAGAAAAGGGAGCTTACGCTACTTTAGTAATAAAGAGACTTTTTCTATGCTCATAAGGATTCCTAATTGGTTAGGTGATGCCCTTATGGCTACTCCGGTTTATGAAAATTTGCGAAAAGTAGAACCCCTTATTCTTTTTGGCCCTGTATCCTTCATTAAGCTTTTGGAAGATTTTCCTCAAGTGCAAATTTTACCCTTCTATCCCAAAGAATTTAAGAAAAATTGGGAATTTTTAAAGAATTATAAAAATGAAAAAGGGCTTCTTCTTCCTAATTCTTTTTCTTCCGCTTGGCTTTTTTTTAGGTCTGGTTTACGAGAAAGAATGGGCTATGCTACAGATTTACGAGGTCTTCTTCTAACCAAAAAGGTTACACCTCCTTTGGTAAGGATGCATCAACGGGATAAATATTTATATCTTATTGAAAAATTAGGTTATTCAGTTAAAGATAGGGACCTAACTCTACCCTTAAACCCAGAAAAGATTGAAAAGGCCAGAGAATTTTTAAAAAATTTAAAGATTTCTTTGGATGAAAAATTGGTTTTAATTGCTCCTGGAGCAGCTTATGGACCAGCTAAAAGATGGCCAGAGGAGTATTATAAAAAACTTATTGAAAGGTTAATTAAGGAAGATTCCATAGTGCTTATAGTGGGAGGTGCTGAGGAAAGACCTTGGGGAGATTTTTTAGCTGAGGGTCTTAAAAAAGTATATAATCTTTGTGGAAAAACAGAGATTGGTCTTTTAGCAGGAATTTTTGTTTTATCCTCCCTTTTAATTTCTAATGATTCTGGGCTTATGCATTTGGCAGCAGCCTTGAAAATTCCTCAAATTGCCATTTTTGGGTCAACAGATCCGGAGCTAACAGGTCCTCTAAATCCCAAGGCCAAGGTTCTTAAAGAAGCTCTTTCTTGCTCCCCCTGTTTTAAAAGAGAATGCCCTTATGGACATTACCGATGTTTAAAAAATATTTCAGTAAATAGGGTCTTTCAGAGTGTTTTAGAAACCTTAAGCTAACTTTTTTAGAGTCCTTTAAGAAACCATTTCTTTGGCTTTCTCCCAGCCTACCCTTTCTAAAAGGGTTCCCAATCTTTCTCCCTGGGTATTATATTTTTTATAAAAAGAGATGACCTTTTTAAAGATGGTAAGGACTTCTTCTGGGGAGGCATAGGTAAGGAAGGTGGCTAAACGAGGATGTCTTCCCAACTTTCCTCCGATATAAATTTTATAACCCCTGAAATCCTCTTGAAGAGCCTCTTCTGGGCAAACCTTTAAGCAACTTCCGCAACCTACGCACTTTTCTTCATCTACTACTGGACCGAAATCTGAAATAGTAATAGCCTCCTCTTCGCAAACCTCTACACAGGATCTACAAAAGGAGCAGGCCTTAGGATTGACACTTATTTTTACTACTCCGTGAAGGGCAAAATCAGCTATGTAAATTTGCGAACAGGCATTAGGACATTCGGAAAGGAGAACCTTAAATTGGTGATGAGCCTTAAGAGGTCCTTTAACTTTTTCTTTTAAAAATTCAGTAATTTGTTCCTCTTTAAGTATTTTTTCCAACTTCTTTAATAGCTCTTCCGAGGTAGTTAAAGCATTAGGGCAAGAATTTAAACCAAAACATCCCGAAACCTCAAATCCTTTTTCTGCTTGAGACATTTTTTCAAGCAGAGCCTCCTTAGCTAAAAATACCCCCTCTAAGGTTACCCTTTTATACCCTTTATCTTGCAAAAACTTTTCTATTTCCTTTTTTACTTTTTTGCGCACAAAAAAGGGAACTTTTTTTAAATATTCCTCAGCCTCCCTTTCCCACTCCATTTCAAATTATCTCCTCCTCTAAGATTTCTCCCTTAACGCCTATGGTATATACTTTAAAAGGAATTTCCTTTTTAGCAAGTTTTCTTGCTTCCTTCAAAATATAAACTAAACCTTTACAACAAGGGACCTCCATAATAGCTATTTCTAAACTTTCTAAAGGAACCTCTCTTAAGATTTCGGTAAATTTTTCTATATAAAGGTCAGCTGGATCAAATTTAGGGCATCCAATCATAATTTTTCGTTCTGGTAAAAGGTCTATGTGGAGTTTGGGATAAGCTACTGGCACACAATCAGCACAGACTAAAAGTTTAGCCCCTTTTAAGAAAGGAGCCCTTGGAGGAACTAATCGGATCTGCACAGGCCAATGGGTTAAAGCTGAAGAAACTTTTTCCCATTCCTTTAATTGATGAGAAGGGCATCCGCAAGCTAAAGAAGAAAGTGGCTCTTCAGCCAAAGAAGTTTTTAATCCTTTTAGATGCTCTTCTACCGCTTTTTCATCAAATTCTTCAGCTTCTCTTTCTACGATTTTAAGGGCTCCTGTAGGGCACTCTCCGATACAGGCCCCTAAGCCGTCACAATAGACCTCACTAATAAGTTTAGCCTTTCCATCTATAATAGCTAAAGCCCCTTCCGCACAGGCTAAAACACATTTTCCACACCCATTACAAAGCTCCTCATTAATTTCAATGATCTTTCTCTTTACTTTGACCATTTTTAAACCCTCCCTATTCAAATTTGCTTTAATAAAAGATTTTTCAAATCCTCTTTATTTAAACTTTCTGGTAATTTTCTTAATTCCTCTCTAATTTCTTCCTCAAGATGTTCGGGAAGATTAATTTTTTTGTAAAACTCTATTCTTTTTTCAGGAGGGAGAAAATAAAAATACCAAATAAGAAGTTTGCTCCCTGGGGAGCTTTTTTTCTCTTTAATTTTTTCCTCTAAAATTTCTCCTTCTCTCTTAATTTCTTCTAAAATCTCCTTAGGAAGAAATTCTTGCAAAGTTTTTAAGATCCTGGTTTTTAATAAATTAACCTTTTCTTTTATGAGTTCTGGCGGAAGTTCTCCCAGGCAGACCTCGGCATATTTACAATAGGCAGCACACCCAAAGTCCATCCTGGGATTAGGAACAGTCTTTTTGCATTTTGGGCACTTTCTAATAGTATCATCTTTAAAAAATTCAATAGAGCTTCCACAAAAGGGGCAAGAAATTTCAAAAATAGCATCTTCTTTCCAATACATCCAATCCTGTCCTGGACATTTCATTTTTCCCTCCTCCTGTTTTTAAAGATAAACTTTTAAACAGGTTTTTTCTTTGATTTAGATCAAAGTTTATATTGGGTTGGCTCTATTAAGAGGTAGTTTGGCAACTCTTAAAATATATTTTATTGGATAGGGCTTTCTTGACAAAATTTTTTTTATTGATAACTTAATACCTTTAAAAAGAGAGGTGTAAGCTATGGGGATAGAGAGGGATATTCGGAAGGTATTGATAGCTAATAGAGGAGTTCCTGCAGTTAGGGTTATGCATACCTGTAGGGATAAAAAGATTAAAACCGTGGCCATTTATAGCACTCCTGATAGAATGTCCTATCATGTATTTTTAGCCGATGAAGCTGCCTATGTAGGAGAGGCTCTGCCTCAGGAGTCCTATCTTAACCAAGAAAAAATCCTTAAAATTGCCTTAGAAAGAAAGTGTCAGGCTATTCATCCTGGATGGGGGTTTTTGGCTGAGAATCCTGAATTTGCTGAAATGGTAGAATCAGCAGGATTAATCTGGATAGGTCCTCCTCCTGAGGTTATTAGATTGATGGGGGATAAGATAAGGGCTAAGAAAATTGCCTATAAAGCTAATGTGCCTACGATTCCGGGAATTTCTAATGTGAAAACGGTTGAAGATATTAGGAAGTGGATGGAGGAAGAGCTTATAACTTTTCCTATTTTGATTAAGGCAGCTGCTGGTGGCGGTGGTAAGGGGATGGTGCGAGTAAATTCAGTGGAAGAACTTCCCATAGCCTTAGAGAAGGCTCGTTCAGAAGCTAAAAAATCCTTTGGAGATGATACCCTCTTAGTAGAAAAGTATATTGAAAGAGGTAAACACATTGAGGTTCAAATTTTAGGAGATAAATACGGAAATGTGGTTCATCTTTATGAAAGGGAATGCACAATCCAAAGAAGAAATCAAAAGATTTTAGAAGAGGCGCCTTCTCCGAGCATTGATGAGGATTTAAGACAGGAAATTTGTTTTACTGCAGTGCGTTTAGCCAGAGAATTAGGTTATTACTCAGCTGGAACTGTGGAATTTCTTCTGGATCCTAAAAGCCAAAAATTTTATTTCTTAGAGGTAAATACTCGCCTTCAAGTTGAGCACGGGGTAACTGAACTTATCACAGGCCTTGATATTGTAAGTCTTATGTTTGATGTGGCCCAAGGGAAAAAATTGCCCTTTAAACAAGAGGATATCTATCCTAATAGGCATGCCATTGAGGTTAGAATTAATGCTGAAGATCCTCGTAACTTCAATCCCTCTTTCGGAACTATTACTCGTTTAGAATTCCCTTTAGGTCCAGGAATCCGGATTGCTTCAGGAGTTTATGAAGGAGCAGAGGTTCCTCCCTACTATGATTCCTTGATCATCCTTGTTATGTCAGCTGGTTCGGATAGAACAGAAGCTTTAAAGGTCATGGATCGGGCCTTAAGTAGAGGTTTAAAAATTGAGGGAATTAAGACTAACGCCCCCCTTCTTTTGAGTATTATTAGACATCCTGAGTTTATTTCAGGTAATTTTTCTACCCGATTTATTGAAGAACATTATCAGGAGCTTATCTCAGCCTTTAAAGAGAAGGATCCAGATGAAGAGGTTTTAAAGATTGCTCAATATATGGCTGAGATCTCAGCTCTTGGTCCTCAGCCTTGGATGTAATCTAAAAAAAGAAATTAAGGAGGAAGTTTTATGGGGTATATCTTTGTTACACCGGGAATGACTCCTAAGGAAATTGTTAAGAAAGTTCGAGAATTACCAGGAATAGCCTTAGTTTCGGTAAGTATGAGGGATGCCGGGCAGTCAGATTATAAAAATCGCCTTAGAATCTATGATCTAAAAACTTTAGCTCCCTTTTATAATTCCATGGGGCTTTTTGCGGCTGAAGTTCACGGAGGAGCAAGATGGCATGTAGGAATAATGAATAGAAGGGAAAGCCCCTTTGAAGAAGTGGCTATTTTAAGGGAACTTATGCCCAATGTTCTCCTCCAAACCCTTATCAGAGAAACCAATATGTGGGGTTATAGACCCTATCCTAAGAATATTATTGAATATGTGGTAGAAAAGGTAGATATAGATGTGTGGAGATGTTTTTCTTTTTTAAATGATATTAGAAATATGCGAGTGGTAGCGGAAGTGGTAATGAAAAAGGGAAAACTTTTTGAGCCAGCTATTTCTTATACTGTAGCCCCTTGGTTTGATACTCAATATTATTTAAAAGTTGTAGAGGAAATTGTAGATCTTTGCGGAGGAGTAGAGGAAATTATCCTTTGTATTAAGGATATGGCTGGGGTTGGAACAGTAAGAAGTATTTCTGAACTTATTTCAGCCCTTAAAGATAAATATCCTGATTTAGTAATTAATTATCATCGTCATATTACAGATGGCTTAGCCCTACCTGTCCTTGTCGCAGCTGCTAAGGCAGGAGCTAAGATTTTAGATGTGCAAGAAGATACTCTATGCAGATTTTATGGTCATTCTCCCATCCTTGCTGTTCACTCTCTCTTAGAAGAAGAGGGTATTTCCGTTAATTTAGATAGAAGATTAGCTGAATTAGCTGTAGAGAAGGTTAGGGAATGGATTAGGGATTATGAATGGGCTGAATCTCCTTTTAAGGGTTTTGATCATATGGTAACCAGGCATAAGATGCCTGGAGGTGCTTTTCCTAGTTCCTTTGAACAGGCTGAAAAAGGCGGATTTCTTCATCTTATGCCAGCTATTCTTCAGGTAATGAGTTTATATAATCAAATTATTAAATATTTTGATGTAACCCCAGGATCTCAAATTACTTGGGTTACCTGTTCGGGGATTGTGAATAGATACTATAAAGAATTTGGAGAAGCAGGTGTTCAGAGAGTTATTAATCTTCTAAGGAAATTTGTAGAGGAAAAAAATCAAGAATTCTCAGCTATGAGTCCTGAAGAACAGGAAGAGCTTCTTCAGCTTTTTAGAAATGCCCCAGGGGATTTTAAAAATCTTATCTTAGGTTATTACGGTAAACTCCCGGTGGGATGGCCTGAGGAATGGGTTTATCGTTCTGCCTTTGGTTCAGCCTGGGAAGAAAAAATCAAGGAAAGAAGGGAGACCTCAGCTTTAGAAAATGTGCCGGATGAAGACCTTAATCTTTTAAGAAAACAATTAGAAGAAGAATTAGGTCGTTCAGCTTCAGAGGAAGAGTTTATTCTCTATCTTATGCATCCTAAGGATGCTATTGAGTTTATCAAATTTAGAGAGAAATATGGTTTAGCCCCTTTAGTTTTACCTACTAAAATTTGGAGAGAGGGACTTAAAAAACCTGGAGATAAGGTAGAGTTTGAATTAGAAGGTAAGCCCTATTGTATAGAACTCGTCTCTCTCGGAGCGGAAAGGGATGGAATTATTTATGTAGTTTTAAAGGTTAATAACAAAACCAAGGTTTTTGAAGTGCGCACCCCTCGAGCCAAAAAAGCTGAAGTAAAAAAGGCTATCAAACCTAACGAAATTGGAGCTCCTATCAGTGGAACTGTATGGAGAATAGGCAATCCTAAAAGAGGGGCCCTTAAACCTGGAGATATCGTCCATAAAGGAGAAGAGATAGCTAATCTTGAGTCTATGAAAATGGAAAATCCTATTTTAGCACCCTTTGATTCTCAAATTGTAGAAATTGGCGTAAAAACTAATCAAATGGTTGAAGAGGGACAGCTTCTTTTTGTTTTGAAGCCCTTAGATCTCTCTCCTAACCACTAAAGCCCAAAGAGTCTTTCCTGTAAGGGAAGTATAGACTAATGGTAGGGCTTAGAGTAATAAGTTTTATTTTCCTTTTTCTTTTATCTTTTTTGGTCTTAGCTTATCAAAGGGAGGTTCAATCTGAGTTTCTTTGTCCTTATCCTTACATAAAGGTTAAAGTAAAGAGAGCCTTAGATGGAGATACCGTCCTTTTAGAGAATGGGGAGAAATTGCGCTATCCTGGAATAAATGCACCAGAACTTCATTCATCTTCAGGTAGTCCAGAACCTTATGCTGAAGAGGCCTTTAATCGGAATAGGGAACTTACTGAGAGTAAGGAGTTTTGTTTAGAAAAGGCTCTAAAGGAACGGGATCGTTATGGTAGATTGTTAGGAGAACTTTATTTTTCTAACGGAACCTCGGTTTCGGAAATCTTAGTTTCTGAAGGTTTAGCCTTAGTTTGTTATTTTGAGGGAAGTGGTCAGTTTTTTGAAAGACTTTTACCTGTCCAAAGGAAGGCCCTGGAAAAGAGGATAGGGCTTTTTAGTTTTCTGGAGAGGCCTTCTTCCCAAAATCTTTTTATCGGAAACAAGAAAAGTAGACGCATCCACCACCCTTATTCGGAAAAAGCTAAAAGGATTAAAGAAAAAACAATATTTAAAAATTTAGAAGAGGCTTTAAAAGAAGGATATTGCCCTTCCCGCGAGGAAAAAGACTTATTTTTTAAGTAATACTAAAAAATTTTGGACTTGACAAAGGGGTTAATATAGGTTATAATAATAATAATAATAAATTATAATGTTAAAAGGAGGTGGTTAAAATGAGGCGAGAGGGATTTACTTTAGTTGAGTTAGCGATTGTGTTAGTAATTATTGGAATTATTTTAGGGGCTGTTTTAAAGGGGCAGGAGTTAGTGTTTAACTCTAAGGTTAAGCGGGTTCAGAGTCAGTTAAAAGAGATGGTAGCTGCCTTTTATACTTATTATGACAAATATGGTTACTATGCTGGGGACGATCCCAATGCTTCCAGCCGTTGGACAGGCGTTCCCAATGGGAATGGAGATGGTCAGGTAGGGGGCGATTATTGTGATGGTAATAATGAAGAATCTTGTTATCTTTTTCGTCATTTAAGGTATGCTGGGATTATAAGTGGGGATCCAACTCAAACTACCCCAGCTATTTTAACTCCTAAGCATTCCTTTGGTGGTTCTATTCATATGTTTACGGGGACTTATAATGTAGGTGGAGTGGATCAGAGTGGATTATGGGTAGCCTTACAAAATTTAGAGGCTCCGGCTGCTGAGGCTATTGATAGGGCTATAGATGATGGGAAGTGCACTACAGGTTCAATGGCCAGATATAATGGAACTAATTGTAGTGGTGCAATTATCCAACTTCAGGTTATTTAGAGGTGTGGGTTAAGTTTTAGAAGAGTTTAAGTAGAGGGGGATCCTCTCTGGGTCCCCTTGGGGGGATATATAAGGTGAAAGTCCTTTTTCGAAGAAAGGCCTTTACTTTAATGGAAATAGCCATTATTTTAGTTATCTTAGGAACTCTTGTTACCTTAGGAATATCTATAATAGGTCCTTTAACTAAACGAGCTAAGTATCAGGAAACAAAGGAAGTTGTAGCAACTGTCTATTCCTCTATCTTGGGGTATATTAGTGCTAATAAGAGGCTTCCTAATAGTTTAGCTGAACTTGGGGTAAGGACAACGGATGCCTATATGGGAAATTTGACTTATTTTCGGGTTTCTGAGTTAGTAAATTCTAATCTTTGTACCACTTCTGGGAGTTATATTACAGTAAGGGACAATAGCACGGGAAATTTACAGATTAAGAATAGGGTTGCCTTTATAATTTTCTCTTTGGGAGAAAATAAAATTAATAACACCGGAAATAATAGTCCCTTTACTATTCTTCCAGCCGGTGTGGGAAACTATGATGATATAGTGATGTATGCGGATATAGATAAATTAAGGGAGCAGGTTTGCACAAGTTTTAGAATTACTACTGAAACTTTACCTATTGGAACTGAGGAAGTTAGTTATTCTCCTGTAACTTTAACTGCCACAGATGGGACTCCTCCTTATAGATGGAATGCATCTTCTTTGCCTTCTGGATTGAGTTTAGATAGTAATACAGGAACTATTTCAGGGACGCCTATTCAAGCTGGAAGTTATAATATTTTATTTACGGTCTGTGACAATGATGATCCCAGTGGTCCTAATGATTGTCCTCCTACTACTAATAAAGATAGAGTAGCTACCAAGAGTTTAACTATAACTATAAATCCTAATCCTCCTATAATTACCACTCAGTTTTTACATTATGGTTTTGCAAATCAAACCTACAGTGCCACCCTTTCAGCAACTGGAGGAAAGCCCCCTTATACATGGAGTGCTTTAAGTTCTCTTCCTCCTGGTCTTACTCTTAGTAATACTGGTGTTATATCAGGAACTCCCACTCAAGCTGGGACTTTTTCAGTAACCTTTCAAGTTGGGGATGATAGGGGTAGAACCAGTAATAAAACTTTAGCTCTTGTGATAAATCCTCAAGGTGGCGGAGATGGCGGTGGCGGTGGTGGAGGTGGAGGTGGAGGTGGAGGTGGAGGTGGAGGTGGTGGTGGTGGTGAGAGTCCTCCAACTTGCACTTTGAGTGCTAATCCTTCTTTAGTTCCATATCAGTATAGGACTACTTTAAGTTGGACTATTCAAAATGGTCCAGCTTACGCTCAATTTTCCTCTCAAACTCTCCAAGCCCAATTAGGAAACTGTGGAAGTTTTTCTAATTCTCAGGGAGGTTCTTGTCAGACTGATCCTTTAACTCTTTCAGGCTCTCACACTGTTACTTTAACTGTCAGCAATCAATATGGATCAGGAACTTGTTCTGTTAATATAACTGTTGGATGTTCCAATTATAGAGTTTGGAACCAGTTAGGTAGTAACTATAGGTTTAGAATAGATGGACTCTGTAGGAGTGTAGGAAATAATAGGGAGATAACTATATCACCAAATAGGGTTCTTAATAGTGGTGAAGATATAAGACAATATTTAGTTAATGATCCTCCTTGTAGTGAACCCTATACAAGGAGAATGACTTATTTTGAAGCTTTACAAGCCGATAATAATAGAAATTGTTTGGTTAATTGGAGACCATGGGGAGTAATGGATAGATAAAAAATAGAGATAGAGGGAATGGATAGAGGAGAAATTTATTATTCTTATTTAGAGCATTTTAATCTTAAGATAAATCCTTTTTCTATTATTCCGGATCCTAATCTTTTTTTTCCAGCTAAGGCTCATCATACTTCTATTGAGGTTCTCTCTTATGCCTTAAATCAGGGTAATATTATTTCTGTTCTTACTGGGGTTCCGGGAATTGGGAAAACTCAGGTTGTTTTAACTTTAATTAATAAGCTTTCTCAGGATATTCGTCCTGTTTATATTTATAATCCAGGGCTTAAGCCTAAGGAATTTTTTCAAGCTATATTTAAAGAACTGAATTTAGATGAGGAAATGGAGTTTCCGGAAAATAAAGATGAGATTTTAAAAAGATTAAAGAGATTCTTTAAAGAGAATAGGGATCCCAAGAAATATCTTATAGTGATTGATGAGGCTCAACTTATTCCGGATGAGTCTTTGGAGGAATTAAGGTTGATTACTAATTTGAATGAAGGAAGTGAGATTTTCGTTCAGATTTTTTTAATCGGTCAACCGATATTAGCGGAGAGGTTAAAGCATCCCACTTTTGCCCCCCTTAGGCAGAGAATTAATGTTTGGGAGATCCTGTTACCTTTAGAAAAGGATGAGCTCTTTTCCTATATTTGGTATAGAATAAAGTATGCCTCTGAGAACCCAGAAATTTTTATAGAAGAAAAGATAGCTAAACCTTTAATTAAGTGGACTAAGGGAGTTCCCCGGCTTATTAATAAAATTATGGATCGAGTCCTTTTTGTCACTTATGTTAAAGGAGAGAAGAGGGTTAGCAAAAAGTATCTTAAGGAGGCTAAAAAGACCTTTCCAGAGTATCTCTTAGAGGCTTTATGAGTTTTTATGTAATAAGACCTGTTGGGGAAAAGCTCTTTGAAGGTCTTCTTATAGAAGGAAAAAAGAAAGATAAGATAAAATATTTCTCTGCTCTTACCTTAGAAGATCTTCATCACAAAAAGATCTTTTTGGTCCTTACTCCTAATCAATTTTTTTATGAAGTTTATGGATTAGAACTCGTAGTCTTTAATGAGACTATCTTAAAAATAAAACTGAATGAAAGGATACAAAATGTAGGTTTTTTAATGGGTAGCTATGAGGTCTATTGGAAGATTTTGAAAAAGGAGGGCAATCTTTACAAGATTGCCTATTTGGCTATAGAGAAGGAGCCTATAGAGAGACTAAAGAGGCTTCTTAAAGAAGAAGGTAAGGCTAAGGTAGAGGGAGTCTTTTTTACTCCTTTAGTTTTAGCTAAAGCTCTTTCTGAAGAGGGGATTTTAGTTTACCAAGAGAGGGATATTCTTTGGATTCTTGTAGTGGAGAGCGGCATACCTTATTTTACAGAGTTTTTACGAATAGATGAGCTTTTGGGAGTAAATTATAGTGAGATTAAGGGGAGAATAACCTTTCTTAAGAGCTCCTTTTATCGGGATTACCAAAAGGAATTAGAAAGGATTTATGTTTTTCAAAGGGAGATAGAAGAAGGGTTAAGAGGAGAGGGTTTAGAACCTGTTTTTTTAGAGACTGAATACCCTGAGTTTATCTATGCCCCTAAGGGAGATGAGGAGTTTAATTTTCTCTCTTTAGAAGAGAGAGTTATTAAAACTGTTATAGAGAAGAGTTATAAGGTCTCCTTAGGACTTTTAGGTTTAGGAGTTTTATTTTTAGGAGCCACTGGAGTTCTTTTTAAAATAAATCAAGATCTTAAAAGAGAAATAGAGAGAAAAAATAGCTTGATTCAAGAGGCTTTTAGTAGTTTAACCCAAAAATATTCACCAGAAAAATTAAAGGCCTTTATAAATTATGTAGAAGAGATTTCTAAACTTAGAAGGGAACCTCAACCCTTAGAGATTCTCTTAGGAATAGTTGATGCTTTAGAGGATGCTAAAATAACTTCCTTAGAGGTGAGACCCGAAGGAGCCTTGGCTTCAGGGGGAGGGTCTTTAAATTCTACTCAATCTTTTTCCCCTAATTCACCTGAAGCTCCAGCTCAAAAGAGTAGTCCGACAGTTTTAACCTATAGTATAACCTTAGCTGGAGAAAAAAGGGGGATTCCTTTAGATCTTAATTCTTGGACTCGGGAATTTTTAACTAAGTTAGAAAAATTGGTGGAGATCAAGGATAAGAAAATTGAAACTCTTTCAGATGAAAGTAAGGTTATTTTTGAAATTAAAGGGGTTTTAAAAAAGAGGGATGTTTGAAATCCTAAAAGAGGAGATTAAAAGCTCTTATAAAAAAGAATTTGGTTTTTTTTTGATAGGGGTTTTTTGTTTCGGAGTTGCTTTGTTTTTTTTTATAAAGGAAGGTAAGAAATTTTTAGTTCTTAGGGAAAACTATAATAATTTAGAGAAGGCCTTTTTCACTCTTCAACCTCAGATTCCCAGGTTAAAGTCTGAATTAGAGAAAATAAATTTTAATAGGGAATTTCAAAGAGAGATTTTGAAGACGAGTTTACATATAGATTTAAGCGATATGTCCAGGGCTTTAGAGCAATTGAGAAGTCTAAGTAGTTGGGATAGAGATATTTATTTTCAAATAGAGGAAATAACTTACTCAGGGAATAAATCTGGGAATGAAACTTCTTCTTCTTCCAGTTTAAGTCCTCTTCTTTTTTTAAAGGGAGAGATAGTTATTTATAGATGAAAAAGAATTTATTTCTTCAGTTTTTTTTAATTTTATGGGTACCTGTTTTGATTTGGAGTGGTTTTTGTTTTTATTATCCTTGGAAAAAGATTAACTATCCTATGGAAAGCGAACCAAGCATTCCTGAAGAGTATAAACAGATTCTATCTACCTTAAATACCTATGAAAAGTTAAAAAGGCTTCCGGAAATAGGGAGAGTTGAGCTTAGAACTAATCCCTTTTTTAGTCCTCCTCTTTTGGGGCAAGGGAATGGGACCTTTTCTGGAGCCTCTTCTTTTTCTCTAACCCTTACCTCTATTTTAAATCTTGACAAAAGAGTTTGTTTAATTAATAATAAATTATATAGAGAAGGAGATAGATTAGAGAATAATATAAAAATTTTAAAGATAGGAGAGTATTATGTGGATCTTTTATTGCCTAAGGGAAAGAGGGTTAGGCTTGAGTTGGGAGCTACTTTTATTTTTTCTTCTTAGTTTTTTCTTAGTAGGTTGTGCCTCTCAAATTCCCTCACCTCAGACAGAGAGAGAATACAGATATTATCAAGAGGTTTTAGAGAATGCCACTACACCTCCTAAGCCTTCTCCTCAGATTAAGGAAGATGAAATTAGGCCGGTTTTTAAAGAATTTTCTCCTCTAAAGAGATTGATTAATGTAGCTTTTTATCAGGAACACTATGAAAATATCTTTTATTTTTTAAGTATAGAGGCTGGCCTGAGTGTAGTTATTGATCCTGATTTAAAAAGAGAAATTCCACCTGAGAGAGAGAAGATTACCTTACAGATGAGGAATCAACCTTTAGAGGAGGTTTTAAAGAGGGTTTGTGAAATTTTAGATATTAGTTATAGAATTGATAAGGGGGTGCTTTATCTTCAGCCCTTTGAAGAAAAGGTTATTAAACTGGGTTTTTTACCAGTAGTTAAAGAGAGTAGGACTACTTTGGGAGGAGATGTTTTAGGGGGTGCAGGAATGGGAGTAGGGGCTGGTGGTGGAGGTGGTGGAAGTTCTCCTCTTAGGGGAGAATACTCTGTTAACGCCGAACTAGCTAAGGATACTTTAGATCTTTATAAAAGCCTTGAAGAGAGCATAGCTAATCTAATTAGTGAAAAGGGAAGTTATAGTTTAAATCGTTTAACTGGAATTCTTTTAGTAAGGGATAAACCAAGTAAAATTAGAGCCATAGAGAATTTGATTGATAAATTTAAAGAGAAATATAAAAGGCAGGTAATTTTGGATGCTAAGATAGTAGAGATAGAACTCAATAAAGCTCATGATTTAGGGGTAGACTGGTTTCAAATTACAGACTATCTTTTGGGAACCAATAGAATAGCTTTGGATACCTTAAGTCTGGATTTAACTACCAGGACAGACCAATCTTCTTTTGCCCTAACTATTAGTGGGCAACCTAATATAAATCTTTTAATGAATTTTCTTAAACAATATGGAGAGCTAAGAGTAATTTCTAATCCCAAGATAAGGGTTATGCACTCGCAACCAGCCCTTATTAGTGTAGGCACAACCTATTCCTATATAAAGGAATTTCAGAGAAATGTCGCTTCTGGTGCAGGAGGAGGAGCTACAGAAACTTATACAACTACTACCTCTTCAATTTTTGAAGGTATTCTCTTGGGTATTACCCCTTATATTGAGGATGAAGAGATCTTTCTTCATATGGTTCCCATAAAAAGTGATCTTGTAGATTTAAAAAATGTTCAGTTTGGAGGGATATATTATATTAATCTTCCTACGGTTAATCTCAGGGAAATGACTTCTATTATTAAGGTTAAGCCTAATGATTTAGTTATTTTAGGTGGGCTTATTTTAGAGAAGGATAGAGGGACTGAAAGAAAATTGGGAATACCTATTCTTTCTGAAATAGGTAAGAGAAATATTTATGAAGGTAAAAAATCTGAATTAGTTATTTTAATTCGGGTGTTAGTGAATTGATTAAAAATAAAGGTTTAGGGGATTTAATAAGAGAGTTTAAAAAGAGAAATTTAAAAAAGGATTCTATTTTTAAGAATAGGAAAGTTTTTTCCTTTAAAGGTTTGGATGGTAAGAATAGATTAATTTTTTTAGTCGTTTTTTTTTTAATCTTCAGTTTAGTTTCAGGTTTTTATATAATTCATCTTATTTATTTAGAGTATAAAAATAGGCAGTTTCAGAGTTTTAAAAAAACAGGGGTAGAGTTGAGTTCTTTTAAGGAGAGTTATTCTAAAAGGGATGATCCTGGGTTGAAGGAAAGTATGTCTATGGAAAAGGGGGAACCTTCTTATGAGGAAAGGGGATCGGCAGGAAAGGGTTCTTTGCTTAGGGAGACTAAATCCTTAAACCCAAAGAAGGAAACTGGGAAAAGGCCTTTCTTAGTTAAAGGGACTAAGTCTTTAAGTCAAAAAAGAGATGAGAAGAAGCTAAAGAAAAAGATAAAGATGCCCAAGAAAGAGCCACCAGTAGATATTACTATTTCTCCTTCAGGTTTTCCTATTTTGAGAGAGAGGGAATTAAGTAGTAATATTCTTTTAAATGCTGAAGCTGCAAGGCAAAGGGGAGATTATCATACAGCTATAAAGTTTTATGAAGAGTATTTAAAATATAGAGAAAATTTAGAGGTATTAAATAATTTAGGGGCTAGTTATTTAATGGTAGGAGAGTATCAAAAGGCTAAAGAAGTAATAGAGAGGGCTCTTAAGAAAAAGAAGGACCCTTATTTTGAGGTGAACTATTTATTATCCCTCTATAAGTTAGGAGAAATCTATAAGGTCTGTGACATAATTAGGAATAAGACTTATCCTTTAGATTTAGAGGGAACTATTAAGGAATTAAGAAAACTTTGTCCTTAGAGTAGGAGATGCAGAGGAAACCCTTAGGGGAAGTATTAAAGGAAAAGGGATTAATTAATGAGGATTATATTAAGTTTGCCCTTCTTGAGCAAAAGGCCACGGGAGAGAGATTGGGAGAACTTTTGGTGAGAATGGGAATGGTAACAGATATAGAGATTGCTAAGGCTTTAGCTGAACAGAGTAATCTTTCTTTTGTAGATATTGATATAGTAAATCCTGACCCTAAGGCTTTAGATTTTATTCCCTTTAATTTTGCTAAGAATCATTTAGTTCTACCCTTAGGGATAGAGGATGGTACTTTTAAAATAGCCATTTCTGATCCCTTTAATCAACATCTTTTAAATGCTGTTCAGAGAATCGTTGGAAGGTCTATAATTCCTTATGTAGCTGGAACTCAGAGCCTTTCTAAAGGAATTGAAAAATTTTATTATTTTAAAGAGTATTCTATTGAAAATGAGATTTTTAACTTAATAGATAGATTAAAAACCAATCCTAACGTTGATTTTGATGTAGAGGATCTTTTTAATAAGATTTTGATTGTAGGCATTCAAAAGAGAGTTACTGATTTACATCTCATTCCTACTCAAAGGAGTTTTCAGGTCTTTTATCGTGTAGATGGAATATTAGATCCAGGCTTTGTTTTTCCTTATCCTGTGTTTAGAAGATTATTAAATGTTATTAAGATTAGAGCCCACATGGACATTGCTGAGACGAGGAGACCTCAGGATGGAAGAATTTCTTTTGTTTTTTTAGAGAGTAAATATGATTTAAGGGTAGCTACTGCTCCTACCTCTTTTGGAGAGACAGTGGTCATTAGATTTCTTCCTACAGGAGCTCAGGTGCAAAATTTAGAATACTTGGGTTTTGATTCTGATGAGGTTTATCTTATTGATGAGATTATTTCTCAACCCTATGGGATGTTTTTAATTACTGGACCTACGGGTTCTGGAAAATCTACTACCCTTTTTTCCAGTTTGAGGCGGATTAATTTGTTAGAAAAAAATGTTTTAACTGCCGAAGATCCTATAGAGTATCATCTCCCTTTGGCTAGACAAACTCAGATTAATGAGGAAATAGGATATACCTTTGCCAGAGCTATTAGAGCTTTTTTAAGACTGGATCCTGACGTAATTTTAGTAGGAGAAATTAGGGATGAGGAAACTGCAACTATGGCTATTCGGGCTGCTCTTACTGGGCATCTTTTCCTTTCTACTTTGCATACCAATAACGCTATCTCAACTATCTCTCGTTTCCAAGATATGGGAATTAAGGGAGATCTCTTAGCTGATGCTCTGAAAGGAGTTATTGCTCAAAGATTGGTAAGAAAGATTTGCCCAAATTGTAAGGAACCTTATCAACCTCCTTCGGAACTATTAGATTATTACCATCTACCCAAGGATTATACCTACTACAAAGGTAAAGGATGTTTTCAATGCGGGGGAAAGGGATATAAAGGGAGGACTGTAGTGTGTGAGATTCTCTTTGTAGATGAAGAATTAGCAAAGCTTATTGCCGATAATGCTCCCTTTGCTACACTTTATAAGGTAACTCAAGAAAAAGGTATGAGGTTTTTAAAGGAAGATGCAAAGGATAAGGTTTTAGCAGGAATAACTACCGTTGAGGAAATAAGAAGAGTAGTAGGGTAAAGATGCCTATTTTTTCTTATACTGCTCTTAATAGAGATGGGATTACGGTTAAAGGAGAAGGAGAATATGCCTCCTTAGAAGAACTTTATTACATCCTTCAAAGAGACGGTTTAGTGCTTACTAGTTACTCTCTAAAAAAGAGTTTTCCTCTTTTTAATTTTTTAAAAGGAAGGGTCAAAAGAAAGGAATTAGCCGAGTTTTTACACCAACTCTCTTTTATGCTAAGAAGTGGACTTACTCTTATTACTGCCTTAGAAGATTTGGAAAGGGAAATCAAGAATAGGAGATTAAAAGAGGAAATTCGTAGAATTCGCAATTTTATCCTGAGAGGAGAAACCATTAGATCTGCCTTTGAGAAAACTAAACTTTTTTCCTCTGTTGTTCTTTCTCTCGTTCAAATTGGAGAATCTTCAGGTACCTTAGATAAGACCTTAGAGGAAGCATCAAAGCATCTTTATAGAATTGAGGAGATAATTTCTCAGACCAAACGAGCTATGATTTATCCAGCCTTTCTTCTTATGGCCATGAGCGGAGCTTTAGCCTTTTGGATCTTTTTTGTCCTTCCTAAGATTCTTTCTACTTTTAAAGATATGGGTATAAAACTTCCACTACCTACTCTTATTATGATTAAATTTGTAGATTTTGTTCAAGGGATAAAACTTTTTATTCCCCTTCTTATTATTATGACTATCTTTACTCTATCTTTTCTTTATAAACATCCTAAAACCCAAATTTCCTTTGATAAGATTTTATTAAAGATTCCTATCTTAGGTAGGGTGAGGAAATTAAATTTTTTAGCTTTTTTCTTTGAACATTTCTCTCTTCTCCTCTCTGCTGGTATAGAGCTTTTAACTCTCTTAAGATTAATGAAAGAATCTTTTTATAGACTCTATCCTAAAAAGATTGTCCAGAACATTGAAGAGGCTATTTTAGGAGGCGAAGGGATAGCTAATGCCTTAAGGAGAGAAAAGATATTCAGTCCCTTAGATATTAGAATGATAGCTGTAGGTGAGACTACTGGGAGATTAGATGAGCAAATGAAGATGTTAGCTGGTTTTTATTATCAGGAGGTTCAAAATATTATTGATACTCTTACTAAACTTCTTGAACCTATCATTCTGGCTATTGCAGGGATTATCTTTCTAATTATTATTTTAGCCTTAATTGGTCCTATTTATGAACTTATCTCTCAGATGGGAAAAATGTCGTAAGATCTTTTTAAGATCCTCCTACTTAGGATTTTTTTCTTTTTTTATAGCAGGTTCCTTTTTTCTTATTTCTTCTTTTGTTACCTATAAAAATATTCAAAGGACCTTAGAAATTAGTTTAAAGTTGCAAGCCCTAAGCCTGGAAAGCGTCCTTCAAAGCCTTTTAAAAACCTTTAATTTAGAGCTTTTAAAAACTAAAAGGGATTTTTTCTCTGAGCTTCTTCTTAGTGAGAGATGGGAAGGAGTTGCCTACATCCTACTTTACGACCAAAATAGGATCATCCTTCTTCATTCCAATCTAGATTTAATTGGGAGAAGATTAGAAGGAAGTTATTTTTTAGATAAAAAAAAGACTATAACCTATGAAAATTTAACAACTGGAGAAAAAGTCTTTATTTATGAAAATGCTATTAAAATTTCTTCTTTAAAAAACCCTATCTTGAGAATAGCTCTTTATGTAGATCCTGTTGAGGAATTCTTAAGTTATGCTAAGGGACATCTTTATTTTGATTTATTTTTAAGTTTCTTTCTTTTCTCCGGAGGAGTAGCGAGTTTTTGGTTTTTAAGAAAGATGGAAAAGAAAAATAAGCAAATAGAAGAATTAAAAAATTGGCAATTTATTACGAAAATTTTATTTCATGAGATTAAAAATCCCTTAGCCAGTATCAAGGGCTTTACCCAATATTTGCTTAAAAAGAGCAACCAAGAAGGGGCTAAACCTTTAGAAGTAATCCTTAAAGAGGTTTTGAGAATTGAAAAGTTATTATATGCACTCTTTAATTATAGTTATGAAAGAGAGCCTTTATCGGAAATAGTGGATGTAAAAAGGATAATAGAGGAGGTTTGGGCATCTTTAAAATTTCTCTATGAGTCTGTTGAAGTTTTGATGAATTTTCCTCAAGAAGAGATTTTGGTTAAAAGTGATCCGGAGAAACTAAAAAGTATCCTTATTAATCTTTTGGAAAATGCCTCTCAAGCAAGTTTGGAAAAGGGGGAGAACAAAGTCTGGATAGATTTAAAGTCAGAAGAAAATTATTATATTATTGTAATAAGAGATAGTGGCTTGGGAATGACTAAGGAGATTTTGAGGCAAGCCTTTGCTCCTTTTTTTACTACCAAAGCCAAAGGTACAGGTTTAGGGCTTACTATAGTTAAAAAATTTTGTCAGGAACTGAATATAGAACTAAAGATTGAATCTGAGTCCAATAAAGGAACTGAAGTATGTTTAAGAATTCCAAAATTGCCATTGTAGAAGATGATGAATCCTTTGCCCTTTTTCTTGAAACAATTTTAAAAGAGGAAGGGTTTGAGGTAGTTCTTTTTTCATCGGCTGAGAAGGCTTTAACTGCTCTCTTAGATTTTCAGCCCTTTTTAGTTATTACCGATCTTAAATTACCTGGAATGGATGGAATTTCCTTTTTAGAGAGGGCTAAAAAACTTTGTCCAGAAGCTGACTTTATAGTTATTACAGCTTTTGGTTCTATTCCTTCGGCAGTTTCAGCTATAAAAAAGGGGGCTATTGATTATCTCACTAAACCTTTAGCCTCTCCTGAAGAGCTTTTAGAAAAAATAAATAAAATTTTGCCAGGAAAAAAATTTAAGGAGGACAAAAAATCCGAAAGGATGGATTTCCCTCCTTTAGAAATTCTTTTAGCTGGGTGTGAAGAGCTCACAGAAAAGATTTTAAAAATTGCTCCAACTCCCACCACGATATTAATTTTAGGAGAAACAGGGACAGGAAAAACTCTTTTAGCTAAGGTGATTCATTTTTTAAGTCAAAGAAAGGGTCCCTTTGTAGAGATTAATTGTGCTAATTTGCCAGAAAATTTAGTGGAATCTGAACTTTTTGGTTATGAAAAAGGAGCTTTTACTGGTGCTTTAAAAACTAAAATAGGAAAATTGGAATTGGCTAATTCAGGGACCCTTTTTTTAGATGAAATCTCTGAGATGCCCCTTTCCATCCAAGCTAAATTTTTAAGGGTCCTTCAAGAAGGAACCTTTGAAAGATTGGGAGGAATAGAGACCTTAAGAACTTCAGCTCGTTTTATTGTAGCTACTAATAGGGATTTAAAAAAATTGATAGCAGAAGGGAAGTTTAGAGAAGATCTTTTTTATAGGATAAATGTAATTACCTTTACTCTTCCCCCTTTAAGAGAAAGAAAAGAAGCCTTAGGTAAAATTACTCAGTATCTCATTCAAAAAAAAGCTCAACAATTAGGATTAGAGCCTAAACCTTTGAGCCCTAACTCTAAGGAAGAACTTTTAAATTATTCTTTTCCGGGAAATATAAGGGAATTAGAAAACCTTATTGAAAGAGCCCTTTTATTGAATTCAGGGCCTTACTTAGAAATTGAAATTTTCTTAGATGTGGGTTCCTTGAAGGATGAATTAAAGCCGATTAAAGAAATAGAAAAGGAGATGATTCTTAAGGCTTTGAGAGAGGCCGGTGGTAATAAGAAGAAAGCTTCCGAAAAGTTAGGTATTCCTTTAAGGACTTTTTACCATAAGCTAAAGACTTATGGAATTAAAGGTATTTGAGGGAGGGGTTGTTTATGAGTGAAGCTGAGATTAAAAGAGAGATCCCTCAAGAGGTCATAGAAAAGGTTAAAAAGTTAAGAGAGGAAATTGAATATCATAATTACCGTTACTATGTCCTGGATAGTCCGGTTATTTCTGATGCCGAATATGATGCTTTAATGCGGGAATTAAAGGAGCTTGAGGCTAAATATCCGGAACTTATTACTCCGGATTCTCCTACCCAAAGAGTTGGGTTTAAGCCGGCTGAAGGATTTAAGGAGCTTCCTCACAAAGAACCGATGCTTTCTTTGGATGATGCTATGGAGGAGCGAGAGGTTAGGGAATTTGATAAGAGAATTAAAAGGTTTTTAAACTTACCTGAGGATTTGCCTATTGAATACACTGTAGAACCCAAGATAGACGGTGTAGCTATAGAGCTAGTTTATGAAAAGAGTAGTTTAGTTACCGGATCTACGAGAGGAGATGGTTATGTAGGCGAAGATGTAACTAATAATATTAAGACCATAAGAACTATACCTCTTAAACTTAGAAAGTTTTCTGAGGATGCTCCCGAGATTCCTCCTCGGATTGATGTAAGAGGAGAAGTTTTTTTGACTAAAGAGGAATTCAAAAGAATAAACGAAGAAAGGATTTTGAAAAAGGAAATTCCCTTTGCTAATCCGAGAAATGCAGCTGCTGGATCTCTTCGGCAATTAGATCCTCAAATTACCGCTAAGAGAAAATTAGACATCTTTTGTTATGGGGTAGGTTATGTAGAAGGCTATCAGTTTAAAACTCAATGGGAGGTTTTACAGAGTCTAATTAAATGGGGATTAAAAATTAATCCTTTAGTAAAGGTGGTAAAGAATATAGAGGAAGTTATTCAGTATCATCACGAGATAGAGGCTCTCAGAGAAAGTTTGTCCTATGAAATTGACGGTATAGTGATTAAGATCAATGATTTAAGTCTTTGGGAAAAACTTGGGCTAAAGGCTCGCTCTCCTAGATATGCCTTAGCTTATAAATTTCAACCTACTCAGGCTACTACCCAACTTCTGAATGTGGTTTTTCAAGTTGGAAGGACAGGAGCTGTAACACCGGTTGCTATTTTAAAACCAGTAAAAATAGGAGGCGTCATCGTTGAGAGAGCAACTCTTCATAACGAAGATTTTATTAAAAATTTAGATGTGAGAATTGGAGATTATGTTCTTGTTCAAAGGGCAGGAGATGTAATTCCTGAAATAGTTATGCCTATAAAAGAGAAAAGATCCGGTCAGGAAAGGGAAATTTATTTTCCTACCCATTGTCCTATCTGCGGAACTTCTTTGGTTAAAAAAATGGGTGAGGCTATATGGAGGTGTCCTAATAGAAATTGTTATGCCCAAGGTGTTAGAAAACTTTTACACTTTGCCAGCCGTAATGCTATGAATATTGAAGGATTAGGAACAAAGGTAGCCGAAGGTTTAGTAGATAAAGGATTAGTTCAAAATCCTGCTGATCTTTATTATTTAAAGATAGAGGATTTTTTAAAACTTCAAGGCTTTGCTTATAAGAAGGCTAAAAACCTTTGGGAAGCCATTCAAAAAAGTAAAAAAACTACTTTAGCTCGGTTTCTTTATGCTTTGGGAATTCATCATGTAGGAGAAGCTATGGCTCAGGTTTTAGCCGAAAGGTTTAAAAGCTTAGAGAAAATTATGGAAGCTACTATGGCGGATTTAATTACTATTCCCGGAGTAGGTCCTGAGGCTGCTAAATCTATTGTAGAATTCTTTAAAGATGAAGAAAACCGAAGGATGATAGAAAGGCTTTGGCAAACAGGTATAAGCTTTGAAGAGGCTAAGGAGGAAAAGATACTTAAGGTTTTAGAAGGTTTAACCTTTGTTTTTACCGGAACCCTTAAAAACTTTACCAGAGAAGAGGTAAAAGAGTTGGTGCTTAAGTCAGGAGGAAAAGTGACTGACTCTATCTCAAAAAATATAGATTACTTAGTGGTAGGAGAAAATCCAGGGTCTAAGTATCAGCGAGCTAAGGCTTTAGGTATTAAGATTCTTAATGAAGATGAGTTTTTAAAACTCTTAGAAGAAAGGGGTGGGGGAGTTTTTTTAAAGGAAATTTTCACTTAGAAATAAAATGCTCTCTTGTAAAATTAAAATTTATGAGTAGTTTAAAAATATAAGGTTTAAAGAGGTAGACCTATGGAATTAATAAAAGACCCAGCTGAAATTGAAAAGGAAATGGATAAATGTCACATAATAACCTTAGGAGATATCTATAGAGCCCTTAGGGATCATCCAGAGTGGATTCAAGAATTGAGAAAGGTTCTTCTTTCCGGAGATTTATTAGAATTACCAAGACGGTTTGAGGAATTTTTGGAGCAAAGGTTTATCCCCTTAGAAAGAAAGGTAGATAAGATTGAAAAGGATGTAGCGATTTTAAAAGAGGATGTAGCGATTTTGAAAGAAGATGTAGCGATTTTGAAAGAAGATGTAGCGATTTTAAAAGAAGATGTAAAGTATTTAAAGGGTGAAGTTGGAAGATTAAAGGGAAGTGATTTAGAGAGAAAAATAAGGGATAAATATTATGCTTTTTTTGGAAAAATTTTAAAAAAATGTCGAATTTATGCCTTTGATGAGCTTCTTGATTTAGTTGATTTATTTGAAGAGCGGGGAATTATTACTTCCCAAGAAAGAGATGCTATTTTAGATTTAGATCTATTAGTTTCAGGAGAAATTAGATCTACTAATAAGCCTGTTTGCTTAGCGGTTGAAGTTTCTCATAGCTTGTATGAATATGATTTAGAGAGGGCTAAAAATAGAGCTAATATTTTAGGCACTATCCTGGAGATCCAAATTATTCCCACCTGTGTTTATGTAGAAGGAAAAGAAGAGATCCTTAAAAAGGCAGAAGAGGAAGGTTTTCTTTTAATCAAGGTAAATTACTAAAAAGATTCCATTCTTCTTGCAAATCCGGAGAATTTTATTAAAATTGTTTTTTTATGAACCAAATTATTTTAATACCTGCAAGGTATAGTTCTACAAGATTTCCGGGTAAACCGTTAGTTCAGCTTTTTGGTAAACCGCTTATTCAATATGTTTATGAGCGGGCTTTAGAATCGGGAATAAAAGAAATTTATGTAGTTACCGATGATAAGAGGATCTTTGATACTGTAGTTGCTTTTGGTGGAAAGGCTATAATGACTGGAGATCATCCCTCCGGAACAGATAGGATTGCTGAAGCTGCTAATATTTTAGGAATAGATAAAGAAACCATAGTAATTAATCTTCAGGGAGATCAACCCCTTTTCCCTCCAGAATACTTTAAGGTTTTAACTCAACCTCTCTTAATTGATTCTGAAATTTCTATATCTACCTTAGCTGTTCCTATTTATGCTAAAAGTGACTTAGAAAATCCTAACAAAGTTAAAGTTGTTTTGGATAAAAGAGGAAGAGCTCTTTATTTTTCTCGTAGCCCTATTCCCTTTTTTAGATCTCCTGGTAAGGAACCTACCTATTTGAAACATATCGGTGTTTATGCTTACCGAAAAAAATTTTTAGATGCCTTTGTTAAACTTCCTTTAGGAGATTTAGAACAAGCTGAAAAACTTGAACAATTAAGAGCCTTAGAGTATGGTTTCTCCATAGTGGTAAGTATAGTTCCTAAGGATGTGTCTGAGGTAGATACTCCAGAAGATTTGGAATACATTAAAGAGTACATTAAAAGGTAAATTTTATGGTAAGAAAGCCGGTTGTAGCTAATTATTTTTATCCGAGCAGTCCTTTAACCCTTAGTTCTCTTCTTGAGGAGTTAATAGAATTTTCGGAAGAGAAAATCTTAGCCAAAGGAATAGTGGTGCCCCATGCAGGTTATATTTATTCAGGAAAAGTAGCGGGAAAGGTTTATGGTAAGATTGAGCTTCCAGAAGTTGCTGTAATCCTTGGTCCTAATCATACAGGGATGGGAGAGGAGGTTTCCCTTTATAATGGTTCAGCCTTTTTAACTCCTTTAGGAGAAGCTAAAATCCATCAGGTTTTGGCTAATTTAATTTTAGAATATAGTGATTTAGTAGAGTTAGATAATCTTGCCCATCAAAGAGAACATTCCCTTGAAGTACAAATACCCTTTTTGCAATTTCTAAATCCTAAAATAGAGATTGTGCCCATTTGTATAAAAGAACTTTCTTTAAAGGAAATTCAAGAATTAGGAAAGGCTTTAGCGGAAGCTATTTATGATTTTTCTGAAAAAGAAGACCAAAAAGTTCTAATAGTAGCAAGCTCAGATTTTAGCCATTATGAACCTCAAAGAATAGCTAATTGGAAAGATGAGTTAGCTATCTCTGCTATTTTAGAAATGACTGAGGAAAAATTGATGCAGAGGGTTTTGGAAAATAAGATAAGTATGTGTGGAGTTTTTCCTGTAGCGGTTATGCTTAAAGCTTGTAAGGAGTTAGGTGCCCAATTAGCTTTTCTTGTAGACTATAAAACTTCAGGGGATCTGACGGGAGATTATTCTTCAGTGGTAGGTTACGGAGGTATTATAATTTATTGAAGAGGAGGAAATTCTTGAAAGAGGTAGTGACAAGATTTCCGCCCAGTCCTACTGGGCATCTTCATTTAGGTGGAGCAAGAACAGCTCTTTTTAATTATCTTTTTGCTAAACATCATAAAGGAAGGTTTGTGCTTCGCTTTGAAGATACCGATAGGGAACGGTCTAAAAAAGAGTATGTAGATTCTATCCAATCAGCTTTAGAATGGTTAGGATTGCGCTGGGATGAAGGTCCTTTTTTTCAAAGTGAACGTTTAGAGTTATATCAAGAATATGCTGATCAACTTTATAAAAAGGGTAAGGCCTATTATTGTGAATGTTCTAAAGAGGAATTAGAAGAGCGTAAAAAGATTTTAAAGGAAAAGGGCTTTAAACCTCGGTATGAAGGAACCTGTAGGGATAAAAATTTAAGTCCCGGACCAGGAAGGGCTCTGAGAATTAAGGTTCCGGAAATACCAGAAATTGTTTTTGAGGATCTTTTAAGAGGAAAGATAGGTTTTCCTGCCGACGAAATAGATGATTTTATAATCCTTAGATCTGATGGAACGCCCACTTATCAATTTGCTGTAGTTATAGATGATATTACTATGGGGATTACTCATATAATCAGAGGGGATGACCATATTTCTAATACTCCTAAACAGCTTCTAATTTATCAAGCTTTAGGTTTTTCTCCTCCTGTTTTGGCTCATATTCCAATGGTCCTCGGATCGGATGGAACGAGGTTATCTAAAAGACACGGGGCTAAGTCCATTTTGGAATATAAGGAAGCCGGTTTTTTACCTCAGGCGATAATAAATTATCTGGCAAGACTGGGATGGGGATATGGAGATCAAGAAATTTTTACTCTAAGAGAACTAATTGAAAGATTTGATTTAAATAGAGTTAATTTGGCACCAGCTCGTTTTGATCTAGAAAAATTTTTGGCTATAAATGCCTATTGGATTCGCACCCTCGAAACTCAAGAGCTTTTAAGACATTTAACTCCCTTTTTGGCAAAATATCCGGTGGAAAAGTTTCCGAAAGATTATTTAATTAGAATTCTTGAAAGTGTGAAACCAAGAGTAAAAACTTTAAAAGATATAGTTGACATGATAGACTTTTATTTTCTATCGGAAATACCTCTTGCCAAGGAGTTGAAAGAAAAATATTTTACTCCTCAGGTAGTTTTAACTCTAAAAAATCTTTTAGAAGATTTAGAAAGTTATGATTTTGAAAATGAAAAAAGGTTAGAAGAGCAATTTAGGGCTTTAGCTGAAAGGAGAAATATTAAACTAAAAGAGTTAGCTCAAGCTGTAAGAATAGCTTTAACGGGAAAGCTTGTAAGTCCTCCTCTTTTTGATATAATGAAAAATTTAGGAAAGGAGGAAGTAAAAAAAAGGATAGAGGGAGTCTTAAAGGAGGTTAGATAGAGAGATGTGGGAAATTTTGATTTTGATCGGATTTGTAATTTTGTGGGTATTTATTTCAAGATTAATCTTTCCCAAGATAGGGATTCCGGTTTGAGGGAATCCTAATTCAACCCTTAAGGGCGAAGGGGAAAAGAAAGAGAATTCTTGTAGATGCACCCTTCCTAAAAGATAATTGTATTTGAGGTCATAAAATGAGGGTTGTCAGTGGAATGAGACCTACTGGTCCTCTTCACTTAGGACATTTTTTTGGGGTTCTTAAGAATTGGATTTCTCTTCAGGAGAAATATGAATGTTTTTATTTTATAGCTGATTGGCATGCCTTAACTACTGAGTATAAGAATCCTTCAAAAATTAGGGAATATACTAAGGAGATTCTTTTAGATTGGTTGTCGGTAGGGCTTAATCCTCAAAAGGCAACTCTTTTTATTCAGTCTGAGATTAAGGCTCATTCAGAGCTTTATTTACTCTTAGGGATGATTACTCCAGTTTCTTGGCTGGAGAGAAATCCCACTTATAAGGAGATGCTTCAAAATCTCCAGGAAAAAGAACTTAATACCTATGGATTTCTTGGATATCCAGTTCTTCAGGCAGCTGATATTTTGATTTATAAAGCTCAAAAAGTGCCGGTAGGAATAGATCAGGTGCCTCATTTAGAATTAACTCGCGAAATCGCTAGAAGATTTAACTTTTTTTATGGAGAAAATCTTTTTCTCGAGCCTGAACCTTTATTATCTGAGGTGCCGAAGGTTTTAGGAATAGATGGAAAAAAGATGAGTAAATCTTACGGAAATGCTATTTTTCTTAAAGATTCTGAAGAAGTGGTTAGGGAAAAAGTTCTTTCCTATGTTACTGATACGCTAAGACCAAGAAAGAGTGATCCTGGAGATCCAGAAAATCGTTGTGTAGTCTTTAATTTAATTAAGCTTTTTTATAAGGAGGAAGAAAAAAAAGAGATTATTGAAGCTTGTAAAGGAGCTCAACTTGGATGTAGGGAGTGTAAGAAAAAATTAGCTGGAAAAATTATAGAATTTTTAAGACCTCTTTGGAAAAAGAGGGATAATTGGAGTAAAAATGAGGCTTGGTTAGAGATTATAAAAGAAGGGAATAGAAGAGCTCAAAAAGAAGCTGAGTTTACAATGGAGGTAATAAGAAGGGCTATTTTTAGGGAATAGAAAGAACGACTTGACAAAAGAGAAAATTGGTTTAGTTTTATAGCACTAAAATTTTTGGGGCGGAGGAAGGTTTATGGCATTTTTTTTAACTACTCAAACTCCCTGGGTAAGAAAAGAAGAGGTTAAAAGAAATTGGTATTTAATTGATGCCAGAGGTCAGATTTTAGGGAGATTAGCCAGTAAAATAGCTAAATTACTTCAAGGTAAACATAGGGTGGATTATACTCCCCATGTGGATCAGGCAGATTTTTTTGTAATTATTAATGCTGATAAAATAAAATTAACCGGAAAAAAGTTAGATCAAAAGATTTATTGGCGCCATACTGGATACATAGGAGGGCTTAAAACTAAGACAGCGAGAGCTCTTTTAGCTACTAAACCTCAAGAGTTGATTTTTCTGGCTGTAAAAAGAATGCTTTCCAAGAATCGCATGAGAAATAAACTTCTTAAAAAACTTAAAATTTATGCTGGGGAAAATCATCCTCATAAAGCTCAAAATCCTAAACCTTTAGAGATTTAAGAAAAAGTTAGAAGGGAGGGAAAGAAGAAGAATGAAAAAAGTTTATGCTACCGGAAAAAGAAAAACTGCTGTAGCCAGGGTTTGGCTTTATCCTGGGGAGGGTGAAATTAAGGTTAATGAGAACTCCTTTTTAGAATATTTTAAGGATCACTTAGTGGCTGAAGATATAATTGTAGCACCTTTCAGATTAACGGGACTACTTGGAAAGTTCAATGTGATTTGTTCAGTAAAAGGAGGTGGTAAAAACGCTCAAGCCGAGGCTATAAGACACGGAATTACTAGGGCCTTAATCCAATATCAACCCGAATTAAAACCAATTCTTAAAAAAGCTGGTTTTGTCACCAGAGATCCCAGAGAAAAAGAGAGAAAGAAATATGGTTTAAGAGGAGCGAGAAGAGGACAACAATATTCCAAGCGTTAGGTGCTGGAAAGTGATTCCTGTCTCGGTTATCGGTGCAAGCGGTTATACTGGTTTAGAATTGTTACGTCTTCTTTCTAATCATCCCGACTTTGAAGTTATTAATATTACTTCCAGAGAATTTGCCCATAAAACAGTTGAAGAAGTTTTTGGTCTTTCGGGAAGATACGGGTCTTTAAGATTTATAGAACCGGATTGGGATTTAATTGCTAATTCTTCTAAAGCGGTTTTTCTTTGTCTTCCCAATGGAAAATCTCAAGAAATTGTTAGAATATTTCTTGAAAAAGGTTTAAAAGTTATTGATTTATCGGCAGATTTTCGTTTTAAGGACCCAAAGATTTATGAAAGGACCTATGATATATCTCACAAAGAGCCAGAGCTTTTGAAGGAAGCGGTTTATGGATTGCCGGAGATTTATGCTGAAGAAATTAGAGTAACTGCTTTAGTTGGAAATCCGGGGTGTTATCCTACTTCTATTCTTTTGTGTCTGCTTCCTTTAATTAAAGAAGGTTTAATAGAAAAGGAAGATATTATTATTGATTCTAAAAGCGGAACTTCTGGAGCTGGAAGGCGTTCGGAAAATTATTATAGCTTTTGTGAAGTTAATGAAGATTTTAAGGCCTATAAAGTTGCTTCTCACAGACATACTCCTGAGATAGAAGAAAAACTTAGTTTTTTTGCTAAGGAAGAAGTAAAAGTAGTTTTTACTCCTCATCTTTTAGCAGTCAATAGAGGTATTTTATCTACTATTTATGTAAAATTTAAGATTTCCTTAGAAGAGGTTTATGAATTTTTAAAAGAATTTTACAAATCAAAGCCTTTTGTAGAGATTCTTTCTTTAGGAAAGTATCCTAGGTTAGGAGAGGTTAGAGGTTCTAATCTTTGTAAGATTTCTCTTTTTGAGGATAGGGAAAGAAGGAGGGGTATTATTCTTTCTGTAATTGATAATCTGATTAAAGGGGCAAGTGGTCAGGCCATTCAAAACTTAAATCTTATGTTTGGTCTTCCTGAGGATAGGGGATTACCTAAGACACCTATTCTATTTTAATTTTAGTATGGAATCCTCTAATATACGGAATATCAGGCTATTTATAGCCTATGATGGGACAAATTATTTAGGTTTTCAGATTCAGCCTAAGGGTCCGACTATTCAAGGAGTTTTACAGGATACTCTGGCTCAAATTTTAGGGCATAAAGTTAAAGTAAGAGGGGCTGGGAGAACGGATGCTGGAGTTCATGCCCTTTGTCAGGTAGCCAACTTTTTAACTGTGTCAGATAAACCCTTAGAGATAATTTATAGGGCTTTAAATGCCCTTTTACCTAAGGATATTTCTGTTTGGAAGATTGAAGAGGTAGATTTTAAATTTCATCCCCAAAGGGATGTTTTAAAAAAGACTTATCAATACAATATTTATAATTCGCCTATTCGGAATCCCCTTTTGAGACTTTATTCTTATTGGGTGTATCAACCCTTAGATATAGAGGCGATGAAGGATTGTATTGAAGAATTAATAGGCACTAAGGATTTTGCAAGTTTTTGTAAGTCTGGTTCGGATGTAAAAACAACGGTGCGCACTATTTATTCAGCTGAACTCAAATGGTCCAAGGAAATTAAAAATTGGCTTATCTTTGAAATTACTGGACGAGGATTTTTACGGTATATGGTTAGAAATATAGTAGGTGCCCTTATAGAGGTCGGTCAAGGGAGGTTAAGTAAGGAAGATTTTAAAAAGCTTTTGGAAGTTAAGGATAGACGGTTGGCCCCTCCAGCAGCTCCTCCTCAAGGTTTAGTCTTAAAAAACATAGAATACAAAGAAATTCCTGTTTTCAATAAATATCCTCCCTTGGAAGTAGGATGTTTTTTAGTAAATCCAAATCTCATGTGAGAGTTCCTGTTTCCAAGAGTCTAACTTGAGGGATCTTGTTTTTTTATTACCCTGAGTTAATGGATAGAGGATAGAGATTTATCACCACCTTTTTATAAGCTCTTGACAAAAGAATTTTTGTAGGATTATACTTACCTTAGCTTAAAATAAAGAAAGGAGGATTAAGAGAGAAAAAATGGGCTTTATAGTTAAGCTTAAACCAGCTGATAGAACTTGGGGTGTAGAGTATGCTATTAGAGATATAGTAGAGACCTCTAAATTAGCTAAGGAACAAGGAAAAGATTTGATTTATCTTAACATAGGTGATCCTGTTAAATATGGTTTTAAAACTCCTAAATATTTAATAGAAGCGGTTTATAAGGCTATGTTAGAAAATAGGAATTATTATTCGGAGTCTGTAGGAATCCCTGAGGCTATTGAAGCCATTAAAGATTATGCGGAAAAAAAAGGCATTAAGCCTGTAGATATTTTTATATCTCACGGTGCCAGTGAAGCCATAGAATTTGCTATAGCTGCTTTGATAGATGTTGGAGAAAATATTGTTCTTCCTTGTCCTTGTTATCCCTTATATCAAGCCATTGTTTCCAAATTAGGGCTCGAGCCCCGTTTTTATTATTTAGACGAGGAGAACAATTGGGAGCCTAATTTAGCCTCCATAGAAGCTGTAATTGATAAAAATACCAGAGCTATTGTTATAATTAATCCTAATAATCCTACAGGAGCAATTTATTCCAAAAAGGTGCTTTTAGATATTGTAGAGATAGCCAGGAAATACAACTTAGTAATTTTATCTGATGAAATTTACGATCAATTTGTTTTAGATGCGGGGGTAGAGCATATTTCAATAGCTAGTTTAGCTAAAGATGTGCCTGTAATAACCTTTAATGGTCTCTCTAAATGTTATTTTGCTCCGGGTTGGCGAATTGGTTGGGGGATTATCTCAGGTCCTAAGGATATTTTAGAAGATTATATAGAAGCTATTCATAAGTTAGCTAGGGCTCGTCTTTGTGCTCCCCATCCTCTTCAATATGCCGTTCCTGTTGCTTTAAATAACGAAAATGGGTATATGAAAAAGGTTCTTCCGGAATTGAGAAAACGCAGGGATCTTTTAGTAGAGGGATTAAATAACATTCCCTATATTAAATGTGTTCATCCTCAAGGAGCTTTTTATGCCTTTCCAAGCCTTGAACTTCCTAAGAATTTGACGGATCTTGAATTTGTGAAGGGATTAATTATGGAAGAAGGAGTTGTCGTGGTCCACGGAAGTGGCTTTGGACAAAAACCTGGTACTAAACACTTCCGAGTTATTTTTCTTCCTGAAGAAAAAATCTTAGAGGTGGCTTTAGATCGTATGGGAAGATATATTAAAAAAATTGTTAAATAAAGATGAGGATTCCTTCAGTTCATCAATTAAAGGAACGATTGGCCCAATTTTTTCCCGAAGTTCCCTTTAATCTTTTTACTAATCCAGCAAGAAAGGTGGCTCAAATTTTACGAGAAAGTTTTCAAAAAGGGGAGGTTATAAAAATTTCCGAGGAAGAATTAAATCAACTTTTAATTAAGGCCTTTAGAGAATATCAAACTTCTTCTTTAAAAAGGGTCATTAATGCTACTGGAGTGATTGTTCATACTAATTTAGGGAGAGCTCCTTTACCCCCTCAGGCAGTAGAAGAGATTCGAAAGGTAGCTCTTTACTATTCTAATTTGGAATATAATTTAGAAAAAGGAAGAAGGGGAACCAGATACGAACATGTAGAAGGAATTTTAAAGGAATTAACAGGAGCAGAAGGAGTTTTAGTGGTAAACAATAATGCCAGTGCTGTTTTAATCGCTTTAAATACCTTAGCTAAAGATAAAGAGGTGATCGTGTCCCGAGGAGAATTGATTGAAATCGGAGGCTCCTTCAGAATCCCTGAAGTAATGAGCTGGGCAGGTTGTATTTTAAAAGAAGTAGGAACTACTAATAAAACCCATCTCTATGACTATGAAAAAGCTATAAACGAAAATACTGCCCTTCTCCTTAAAGTGCATAAAAGTAACTACGCTATCGTAGGGTTTACTGAAGAAGTCTTTATAGAAGAATTAGTTGCTTTAGGAAAAAAATACAATCTTCCTGTAATGGTAGATCTGGGAAGTGGGTGTTTTATAGATTTTTCCAAATATGGGCTTTCGAAGGAACCTACCGTCCAAGAAGTCTTAAAAGCTGAAGTTGATTTGGTGACTTTTTCGGGAGATAAGCTTTTAGGAGGACCTCAGGCAGGGATCCTTCTTGGAAAAAAGGAAATTATAGAAAGGATTCGCCAAAATCCTCTTAACCGCGCTGTAAGAATAGATAAACTTACCTTAGCTGGGCTTTGGGCTATTTTAAACCTCTACAGGGATGAAAAATTAGCCTTAGAAAATATTCCTGTCCTTCGAATGATCTTTATACCAAAGGCAACCCTCTTAAATCGGGCCAAAAGACTTCTTCGAAGAATAAAAAGTCGGCTTCCTAAAGCGGACACTAAAATAGTAAGAACTTTATCTAAAACCGGAGGTGGAGCTTTACCTGTTTTAGATCTACCCTCTTACGGAGTAGCTTTTAAATTGAAGGGGGTTTCTCCTCAGACTTTACAAGAAAAATTAAGAAAAAGTGAGCCTCCCGTAATTGCCATAAGTGAAGAAGATTGGATTATTTTGGATGTGCGCACTCTCTTTGAAGAAGATATAAAAATCCTTCCCAGGATTTTAGAATCTTTAAGCTATGAATTTTTTAAAACCTCCTAAAGCTGAAAAATTAATTCCCTTTTTAAGAATTTATTTAGAAAAAAATTTTGCTCTTTCCTTTCCGGAAACTTTAACTCCCTTTGCGGAATCTACTGAAAATTTGATAAAAGAAGATGCTAAAGGTCTTTTATTTTTAGAGAGGTTACTTTTAGAAAATTTTAAGGACAATTTTTACCAATCTAAAATACTTTCTTATCTTCTTTCCTTATCACCACTTCCTGGCTATCTTTTCAAATTTTCCAAAAAAGAGAAACCTCCTTTAGGTCTTTTTTTTAAATTTTCGGAAGGACTCTATTTTTATCCCCTATTTTTTGAGGAATTAACCGAGCTTTTTTTAAATCTCTGGGCTAAAAATATAAAATTTAAGTCTTATTTTGTAGAATTGAAAGAAGAAAGTCTACCTGATCTTTCCAAAAAATTTGTAATTTTAGAAAAACTCGGTTTAACGAGGTTAAATCAAAAAGGTTATAAAATCTTAAAGGAAATTGGGGAGCTTTGGGAAAAAGATAAAGCTCCTCTTTGGATAAAAAAATTGAAAAAATCCAGAAGTGTTTTAGTGGTCTCTGATAATAAATGGAATAAAGTTGAAAGAGATATTCTTCAACCTTCTCTTTTTAAGGAGGGGGATCGGAATTATTACCTTTTTGAAAAAATAAATTACGAAAAATTGCTTTCCCTGATAAAAGAAAAATTGGGAATTTTTGGATTAGTTCCTTCTGAAGTCTGGCAAAGGGAACCTTTTAAGAAAATAGATCCCCTTTTACTGGGATTAGCTACTTTGGAACATTCCAAAAGAGCTAAAGTGAATTTTCATATTTTAGATGGATTTACTTTGCATGTTTTAGCGGATCTTTTTTATGAAATAGAAGATTTAGGAGGGGCTTTAAAATACTATAACTTAGCCCAGCCCTATACTCTTCAACCTACGGAGTGGGCTTTAAGTGTAGCCTCTATCTATTATGCCTTAGGTAAACTTGATTTAGGGGAAAAAATCTTAAAAGGAAAATTGTGTAGCTGTCTTAAGGAGGACCCTCGTATTCATTTTAATCTTGGGCTTATTTATAAACGAAAAAAAGATTTAGAAAAGGCTGAATACCATTTTTATAAAGCCTATCTTTTAGAAGAGGAAAATCCTCTTTTTAGGAAGGAGTTGCTTAAATATTTATGGGAAGAGGGTAGAATAGAAGAGGTAGAAGAGATTATTAATAAGGTTTCAGATCTTACTAAGGAAGAAAAAATTTATTTAGGAAAGATAGCCTTTGTAAAAAAAGATTATGAAAGGGCTCTTAAGTATCTTCAAGAAATTTTAGATTATGCGGATCGGGATGGAGAATCTCTTTATTTTTTAGCCTGGTTATATCTTTATTTTAAAAAGGATCCTTCAGCAGCTAAAATTCTTTTAGAATCCTCTCAAAAAAAATTACCTTTTTCTACTTATAAAAAACTTTTAGAACAATTTGGTTTTCCTCTATGAGATTAACTATTCTTGGTTCAGGAACAGGTTGGATAACCAAGGAAAGATCTTCTCCTGCTTATCTTTTGTCTAAGGACTTCTTTCATCTTCTTTTGGACATAGGTCCTTCTACTTTAAAACAACTTTATAAACTCGGTTTTTCTTTAAATGACATTGCTGGAATTTTTATTTCTCACTTTCATCCTGATCACATCTCTGACCTTATTCCTTTTTTATTTGCTACCAGATACAAATTAGGTTATAATAGAAAAGAAGGATTTATTTTAATTGCCCATAAAAATTTTGCTGAGTTTTATGAAAATTTGAAGACAGCTTTTAAGCAGTGGATTTGTCCTCCGGAGGATCTTTTTCAGATATTTTTAATTGAAAAAGAAGATTTTTATGAATTTAATTTAGGACCTTTTAAAGCTAAAACTGTTAAAGTTTTTCATAATCCTGAATCTTTAGCAATAAGATTAGAGACTGCGGAAAAAAGCATAGTATATTCTGGAGATACGGGTTTTTCGGAGAAATTAATTGAATTAGCTAAAGGCTCGGATTTCTTAATCCTTGAGTGCGCTAATTCCTTAGATTTTTCAGTTGAAATTCATCTCGGGCCTCAAGATATTGCTCAAATTGCAGGTTTAGCAAAACCTAAAAGGCTTCTTCTCTCTCATTTTTATCCCCACAGCGAGAATCCTCCCTTGGAAATGATTCAAAAATATTATGAGGGAGAAATTATTTTAGCCAGGGATTTCCTCACTTTAGAAATTTAAACGAGGTGTTCAGAAATATGGAGGGTTTAGATCCTAAAATGGTTCAAAAATTAAAGGAAAGGGTTCAAAGGGAGTTAGCTCAAAGGGAGAGGGAATGTATTGAGTTTTGGTTAAAGGAAATTCTTCTAATATATCAAAAAAAGCATTCTACCTTAGAGGATTTCAAGAGTGAGCTAAGGCTTTTTATTGACAAGATGAAAAATCGCTTAGAAATTTTAAAAACTAAGCAATATTAAAAATAAAACCCTTAATAAGGAGAGGTTATGCGATATATCAGCACGAGAGGAAAAATAGCTCCTATTTCTTTTTCAGAAACTGTGTTTGAAGGTTTAGCCGAAGATGGAGGATTAATTATTCCAGAGGCTATTCCCACTCTTTTGGAAGAAGAAAAAAACCGTTGGAAGAAACTTTCTTACTTAGAGTTAGCCTTAGAGGTTTTGAAAAAATTTGTGACCGATCTTCCTTGGGAAGATTTAAAGGAACTTCTTTATAAAAGTTATAAAATCTTTCGGCATCCCGAGATTACCCCGGTTGTTAAGGTAGGAGAAATCTATATTCTTGAACTTTTTTACGGTCCTACTTTTACCTTTAAAGATATAGCCCTTCAATTTTTAGGAAATCTTTTTGAGTATCTTTTGAAGAAGGATAACAAAAAAATAACTATTTTAGGAGCAACTTCAGGTGATACTGGATCAGCAGCTATTTATGGAGTAAAAGGAAAAGAAAATATTACTATTTTTATTTTATATCCCTATCAACGGATCTCCCCTATTCAAGCCCTTATGATGACAACTGTTTTAGAGCCCAATGTGCATAATTTGGCTATTATAGGATCCTTTGATGATTGTCAAAGTATTGTAAAAAGCCTTTTTATGGATCTTTCTTTAAAAAGAAAATACCGTCTTACTTCGATAAATTCCATAAATTTTGCCAGAATTTTACTGCAAATCGTCTATTATCTTTATGCCTATTTCAGGATTTGTGAAAGGGAGGGTTTGGAGGAGGTGCGTTTTTCCGTTCCAACCGGCAATTTTGGAAATATCTTTGCTGGATATTTAGCCAAACGCCTTTTAGGTCAAGGAATTGAAAGACTTATCCTCGCTACTAATGAAAACGATATTCTTTACCGGTTAGTAGAATCGGGAGATTATTCGGTAAGACCAGTTCTCCCTACTATAGCTCCTGCTATGGATATTCAAATAGCAAGTAATTTAGAAAGATATCTTTATTATCTCTTTAATGAAGACCTTAAAATTGTTTCTCAATTTATAGAAAAATTTTCCCAAACCAAAAAATTTACCTTTGATTCCGAGACAGTTCAAAAAATTAAAAAAGACTTCCTTTCTTATGCGGTAAGGGAAAAGGAAATTTTAGAAACTATTAAAGAATTTTATGAAAAGTATAACTACCTTCTTGATCCCCATACCGCAATAGGAGTTAAAGCAGGATTGATGTATAAGGATCATCGTCCAATGATTTGTTTGGCTACTGCCCATCCTGCTAAATTTCCCGAAACAGTAAGCAAAGCTATTAGAAAGGATTTTCCTTTACCTCCAGAAATAGAAAGCTTAAAGACTAAACCCCAAGGTTTTGAAATTTTGGAAGGAAAGGTTGAAGCTGTCCGAACCTATTTAGAAAAATACGCAAAACTTTAAAAATTGCTCACTGTTGTAGTAGCCAGAACTTTTCTTAAGGTCCTTATTTAATAAAACTTCTCAAAGATGGGTTTTTCTTTACATCTCCAGGTAGTTAGTGGGACAGATAGGAAATATAAAAAAATTCACAAAAGAAAAGTTTTTTTACACCCAGGGGGTTAGTGGGTTGTGTCTTTCTAAGAAGCTTTTCTCAACGGAAAATCCTTGACACAGGCCTTTTAGCGGATTAAAATTAAGAAAATTTAACTTATGAAAGCTTGGGTAATTGAAAGAATTGGACCCTTAGAGGAGAAGAGTTTAAAATTTAGAGATTTTCCTGAGCCTACTCTTTTTTTAAAGGAGATTCTTATAAAAGTTAAGGTTTGTGGAATTTGTCACACTGAATTAGATGAAATTGAAGGGAGAGCAAAGCCTGCTTTTATACCCATTGTTCCTGGGCATCAAATTGTAGGAGAAGTTATAGAGGTAGGTGAAGGTGTTACTAATTTTAAGGTAGGGGATTTAGTAGGTTGTGGTTGGATTTATTTTTCCTGTGGAGAGTGTGAATTATGTAAAAAGGGGCTGGAAAATTTATGCTCTCAATTCAAAGCTACAGGAAAGGATGTTAATGGAGGTTATGCTGAATATTTCAAGGTATCCGAAGATTTCGCTTTTTTATTACCGAAAAATAAAGCTCCAGAAAAATTAGCTCCTCTTTTTTGTGCCGGAAGCATAGGATATAGAGCTTTAAAATTAACTAATCTAAAAGATGGAGAAATCCTCGGTTTGATAGGTTTTGGTGCTTCTAATCATTTGGTTTTAAAAATGGCTAAGGTTCTTTTCCCGAATTCTTCTATTTTTGTCTTTGCTAGATCTCCTGTAGAAAGAGATTTAGCTCTCCGATTAGGAGCCTCCAGAACTTACGATCTTCTTGAAGAACCTGAAGAATATCCTCACGCCTTTATTGATACAACGCCTGTTTGGAAACCTCCTTTTTATCTTTTGAGATACCTTAAGCCTGGAGGACGTTTAGTAATAAATGTTCTAAGAAAAGAAGAAGGGGATAAGGACTTTTTACTTTCCCTTTCCTATGAACAGGATCTTTGGAAAGAAAAGGAAATTAAAACAGTGGCTAATATCACAAGAGGGGATATAAAAGAATTTTTAGATTGGGTAGAAAAGGTAGATATAGAGCCAGAAATTGAAGTTTATCCTTTGGAAGAAGCTTTTAAAGCCCTTTTAGATATCAAAAATCGCCAAATTAAAGGAGCCAAAGTATTAAAAATTCAATAAAAGAGGTAAGGAGATGCTTGAATTGGAATTTACTGAAGAACAAAAAATTCTGATAGATCTAATTAAAAGGATTGGGGAAGAATATATAGTCCCTTTTGCTTTGGAATGGGATGAAAAAGAGGTTTATGACCCAATTCCTATAAAGGCTTTAGCTGATGCTGATCTTTTTGGGATTATAATTCCTAAGGAATACGGGGGGTTGGGTTTAGGAACTTTTGAGATGTGTTTAGCTGTGGAGTGGCTTTCTTATTATTGCGGAGGAGTTTCAACAACTTATGCGGCTTCTTTTTTAGGAGCTTATCCTATAATTTTTTTTGGAAATAAAGACCAAAAAGAAAAATATCTTCCAGATATTGCGAAGGGAAAAAACCTTTGTGCCTTCGGTTTAACAGAACCTCAAGCGGGAAGTGATGCCTTTGCCATAAAAACCACGGCCCAAAAGAAGGGCGATTATTATATTTTAAATGGCACAAAACAATGGATTACTAATGGAGGTGTGGCTGATATTTATATTGTTATAGCTTTAACAGATCCTGCTAAAGGCCCTCGAGGAGCCAGTGCTTTTATCGTAGAAAAAGGAGATTCTGGTTTTAGTTTTGGAAAGAAGGAAAAAAAATTGGGGCTAAAAGCTTCGGTAACTACTGATCTTTTCTTTAGAGATTGTGTTATTCCTAAGGAGAGGCTTATTAGTAAAGAGGGATTAGGTTTTATGGTTGCCCTTAAAACTTTGGATTATGCAAGATGCGGAGCCGGGGCTCAGGCCTTAGGGATTGCCCAAGCAGCTTTAGATGTAAGTCTTAAGCATGCCAAACAAAGGATTCAATTCGGACAACCGGTTTATAATTTTCAAGCAGTAAGTCATACCTTTGCTGAAATGGCTATGCGTCTTTCTAGTTCCAGGACCTTGGTTTATGAAGTTGCTAAATATATCGATAGGGGCGCTAAGGAATTTTCTGGAGCCTCTGCTATGGCAAAATGTTGGGCTACTGACCAGGCTATGTGGATTTGTGAAAGGGCTATCCAAATGATGGGAGGCTACGGCTATATGAGAGATTATCCAGTGCAAAAATTCTTTAGAGATGTAAAATGTCTTCAAATCTATGAAGGCACAAACGAAATTCAACGGAATATAATAGCTAAAGAATTAGCTAAGTATTATAAATAGGGGGCCTTATGGAAAAGATTATTGTATGCATAAAGGGGGTTCCGAGACCAGAAACGGTAAAAGTGGATCCTGAAACTCATACTTTAAAAAGAGAATCCGCTGAACTTATCCTTAATCCCAATGATAGAAGCCCTTTAGAAATGGCTATGCGCCTTAAAGAGAAATATTCTACTGAAGTAATAGTTATTACAATGGGCCCTTCTAATGCTATTCTTCTTTTAAAGGAAGCCTATGCTTTGGGAGCAGACAGGATTATTTTACTTTCTGATAAAGCCTTTGCCGGAGCTGATACCCTTGCAACCAGCAGAGTCTTAGCTAAAGCTATAGAAAAACTTTCTCCCTTCAGTTTGGTGCTTATGGGTTTAAAATCCTTAGACGGAGAGACTGCTCAAGTTCCACCGGAAACAGCGGTTTTATTAGGACTCCCCTCGGTAATCAATGTTAGGAATATTATTAAAGATGAAAATAAATGGATTCTATTAAGGGAAACCGATTACGGAAAAGAGGAATTAGAAATTGAAGGTCCCTTTGTAGCCAGTCTTCATCCTAAATTGGATTACTATAGACCACCTTCTTTAAAAAGACTTCTTTCTTTAAAAGAAGTAGAACCGGAAATTTTAACGGCTAAGGATTTAGGAATAAAAGAAGAGCTTCTAGGTTTAAAAGGTTCTCCTACTCAAGTTCTCAGGGTTTTGGAAAAGAAGATAGTAGAAAAGGGTGAGATTTGGGAAGGTTCACCTGAAGAATTAGCCAAAAAATTGATCAATTTTTTGAAGGATAAGGGATATTTACATTAAAAAAGCCGAAAGGGGTTAGCCAATGAGTGGAAATATTATCGTTGCCTATGGAGAAAGTTTTCAGGGGAGACTTAATCCCTCCAGTTTAGAAATTCTTACCCCTCTTTACAAGATAGCTAAGGAACTTAATAAAAAACTTGTTTTACTGATTTTAACAGAGGAAAAATTAGAAAAAATTAAAGAAAAGGAGGAAATTAAAAAGGCTTTATGTGATGAGGTTTGGGTTGTCTCTTCTCCGAATTTTAGCGGATTTAAGGATGATCTTTTTTCCTCGGCTTTGGTAGAAATTGTTCGCACTTACCAACCTTACGGTCTTTTCTTTCCAGCTACCCTTCAAGGGATGGCTTTAGCTCCGAGGGTAGCAGGAACCCTTGAAATAGGTCTTTGTTCCCATGTCCACGATTTAAAAGTGGAAGAAGGAAAAATTGTGATGGTAAGACCAACCTACGGAGATAATATTATAGCCGAACTTTATTCTAAGAGCCTTCCAGTTATAGCAACCCTTTCTCTTAATGCCTTTCCAATTCTTGAGTCTCAAAAAGAACCTCTTATAAAAGAAATCTTCCTTTCTTCTCATTTTCAAGAAAAAAGCATAATCAAAATTCGTAAATTTATTCCCCTTAAAAAAGAGCCAAGTAAATTAACTACTGCTAAAGTAGTTTTAGCCTGTGGGCAAGGTATTAAAAATAAAGAAACCTTGGAAAAGGTTAAAAAATTAGCTCAAATTCTTCAAGGAGAAGTGGGAGTTACGAGACCTCTTTGTTATGCTGGTTGGGCTGAAGAAGAACAAATGATCGGAGTAAGCGGAGTAACTGTTCGGCCTAAACTTTATATAGGTTTCGGAATTTCTGGAGCCCTTCAGCATACCGTAGGAATGGAAAATTCAGAATTTATTATAGCAGTAAATATAGATAAATCCTCCCCTCTGGTAAAATTAGCTCATCTTGCTCTTATCGGAGATGCTGAAGTTATTCTTTCAGCTTTATTAAAGAATTTAGAACCTGCTAAAACTTAATACTTAACCAGTTCTCTGAATCGGGTTTTAAGTCTTTTAATATGATCTCCTGCCCAATAAAGTTTATCACATCTCGGGCAGTAATTAAATTCCTTATATCTTTCCCAAACCTTCTCAGGAATCCTTTCTTTAAAATCTTCTTTTTTTACAGGAATTAATTTTTCTCCACAAAGGCTGCAGAGATCAAGGCAAAGGTCAGGCTTAAGTTTTAACTTATAGAGGAGATAAAAAAATTGGGCTTTTAAATTTTCCTTAGGAAGAAAAAGATAGTTAGCTCCCAAATTTTCTAAAATTTTAGCTGTTTCTTGACTTGTGACTAAGAAAAATTTATCCAAATTCTTTAAAATTATCTCCAAAGTAAGTTTTTGGGAGACAATTTCAGCTGGATATCCCATAAATCTTAACCATTTGAGTAAACCTGAGAGGGAACCTTCTAAAAGAAATTTCTTTGGCGAACACTTTGAATCTTCAATAACCATCCTGTTTATGGATTTTTTGGGAAAGGGTTTTAAAAAGACTAAAAAAGGTTTTTTTTAGATCCTCTTCTAAAAGGTTTTCACATTCTTTTTTTAAAAGGGCTAAGTCCTGTTCCTTAAGTAAAAACCTTTTTTGGGAAGGAAATAGAGCTTCTTTTTTTCTTTTTGGATAATAGATAAATTTTAAAGCCTTAAGAGATGAAGAAAAGGGTAGGGAGGAGTTAATTTTTTTTAATAATTCCATATAGTTAAAAGAGAGTCTTTGAAGCTCATAATGATTAAAAACTCCAATAACAAGAGAGTCCTCTTCTATAGAGATAGGTTCAATCTCCTTAGCGGAGTCTTGCATGATAAAGTTCCAATTTTCTTTGATATAGAGATAGATAGAAAGACTTTTTTTAATTTTAGGTGGAATTCTCAGAGAGGAAATAAGATTTTTAACTAATTCCATATTTCTTAAAAACTTCCCTGACTGTTGAGAAAATCCGATCTTTTAAGGTTTCTAAAAACTTTTCATTTTCTGCTTCAAAACGTAAGACCAAAACAGGTTGAGTATTAGAAGCTCGAACTAAAGCCCAGCCTTCTTCAAATTCTATTCTGGCTCCATCTATATCTATGACCTTTAATCCCTCTTTTTTAAATTGGTTTACCAAGTCTTCTACTACTCGGAATTTTATTTCATCAGGGCAATCTATTCTTATTTCAGGGGTAGAGATCATTTTAGGTAGTCCTTCAAGAAAAGCGGAAAGAGGTTTTTCAGAAGTAGATAGAATTTCTGCTATTCTACAACTAGCATAAACTCCGTCGTCAAATCCAAACCATCTATCAGCAAAAAAGATATGGCCACTCATTTCTCCGGCTAAAAGAGCTCCTTCTTTTTTCATTTTTCTTTTAATAAGGGAATGTCCAGTTTTCCACATAATAGGTTGTCCGCCTAATTTTTCAATAGTATTGTAAAGAAGGCGAGAACATTTTACTTCAGCAATTATTTTGGCTCCAGGATATTTTTTCAAAAGGTCTTGAGCCAAGATAATTAAAAGCTGATCTCCCCAGATAATATTTCCCTTTTCATCTATAACTCCGATCCTATCTCCGTCTCCATCATATCCGAAACCTACATCTAAATCTTTTTCTAAAACCCTTTCTTTAAGAAATTTTAAGTTTTCGGGAACTACTGGATCTGGATGATGATTGGGGAAATTACCGTCTACTTCGCAAAAGAGAGATTCTATCTCACAACCTAACCTTTTAAAAATTTCAGGGGCTGTTAAAGCACAAACCCCATTTCCTGGATCTAAGCCTACCTTTAAAGGTTTAGTTAATTTAATTTCTTCACTAATGTAATTAATATAGTCAGGAATAATGTCTAATTCTTGATAATTACCTCTTCCCTTTTCATAGTCTTCCTTTTCAATTAACTCTCTAATTTTTTGAATCTCTTCTCCGAAAAGGGTCTCTTTTCCTAAACAAATCTTTAATCCATTAAAATCAGGTGGATTATGGGAGCCTGTAACCTGAATACCGCCGTCTATTTCTTCTAAACGGAAAAGGGAGAAGTACATAACCGGGGTAGGAGTGAGCCCAATATTTAGGACATCAATTCCTGTGGAAATAATTCCTTCTATTAAAGCTTTTTGGAGTTGAGGACTTGAATGCCTCCCGTCTCGCCCTGAGACTACTCTTTTTCCTCCAGATCTTTTCACTAAGGTGCCATAGGCTTTTCCAATAAGATTCATTACCTGTGAGGTAAGATCTTTATTTACTTTTCCTCTTATATCGTATTCTCTAAAGATATAGGGATTTACCTTCATAGTCTTACTCCTTAGTGTTTTTTTAAAACAATTTTTTTAATTCCAAATAGGTTTCTCTAACCTTTTGGATATATTCTAAAAAAAGGTGAAGTTCAGAAAGGGGAAGACTTTGAGGTCCGTCGCACAGAGCTTTTTCTGGAAAAGGATGAAATTCTATTAAAATGGCATTAGCACCAGCAATTACTCCTTGAGCAGCTACATGGTAAATATCTCTTATTCCATCAGGGTCTTTTACCTTAGAGCCAATAGGATGGGAAGGATCTATACATACGGGTAATCGGGTTAGTCTTTTTACAACCGGAACATGAGCAAAATCTACCAAGTTTCTGTGAGGATCTCCAAGATGAGTTCTAACTCCCCTAAGGCAGAAAATAATTTTAGTATTACCCTCAGAAGCAATATATTCAGCGGCATTTAGACTTTCCTCTAAGGAGAGTCCATAGCCTCGTTTGTAAAGAACTGGAAATTTTTGTTGTTTCCCCACTTCTTTTAAAAGTTCAAAGTTTTGGGCGTTTCTTGTTCCGATTTGTAAAATAACTCCACAAGGATGACCAGCATCCTCTAAAGCAGACCATATCTCCTCAATATGATGGGGCGCTAATACCTCCATAGCAATAACTTTAATACCATATTTTCCAGCTAAATCAAAAAGCCAAGGTAAACAGGTTTTACCATGACCTTGGAAATCATAAGGAGAGGTGCGAGGTTTATAAGCTCCCATTCTGGAACAACAAAGCCCTACCTCCTTTAAAGCCTTAAAAATAGCTTCTGTATTCTCATAGGTATCTACAGCACAAGGACCTGCAAAAATGTGAAAACTACTCTGGCTAAATTGTAAACCCTGATATTCAAAACCAAAATCCGAAAGAGTTCCGTGCCTTCCAATTAATCTATATTTGGCAGTAACTTTAATAGCCTTCTCTACCCCCGGTAAATGCTCTATTTCCTCTTGAGAGACCATATAATCCTCCCCAATAAGATGAACTTCAATAAGACTTCTGGTAACCCCTTTATGCTCTATCACCTTGATTTGTAAATGGGGAAATCGCTCTAAATATTCCATTAAATTTTTAAATTCTTTACTTTCTTGAGTAATATTTGGCTCAAGGATAATAATCATTTTAAACTTCCCCCTTCTAAAAATTTTTAAGTAATTTTAAGTAATTTTTATTTAAACTCTTTTAAGAATTTTTTCAAGTAGTTTTAGCTTTTTATAAAAAAATTAAAGCTTAAAAAGGAGCCTTTACTACCTTTGCATCTACACTGTAGCTGAAGGATCCATAGGGAAACTGTAATTGAAAGACCAGATAGGGCAAAAGATTTATCAACATAAAGGGAATTTGAAGATTTTTATAAAGCCCTTTCTTCCAAAGAAAGAGAAAATCGCATAAAAGCCCACATGGGAGCGGATTGGTTAAGACCTAAAAGAGGAATAAATTCATATAAACAAGCTGAAAGGAATTTCAAAAAAAATTCCAAAAGCATGGTAGAGAGATTGGAGAAATAACCCAGCATGAATTTAAAACTCTATCCTACCAGATAATAAAACACCCTGATGAAGTTTATGTAGAGACAAAAGGGAAGGCCAATTTTTATATTTTTAAAAAAGGAGATATAATTGTTATATCAAGGGATGATGACTTGAGGATACTTAATATGTATAGCGACCCTTCCTATGAAGCTGAACCAAAGGAGTATCCTATGGAGAGATGGTGGATATGCCCCCATTTTTTGGAACATTATAAATACGAACTTTTTTAAACTTTAAACTATAGATTAAAAAGGATAGTGATTTAAAAATAGGGGGTTGAA
>FWWL01000830.1_pt1 | contig 81370 bp, 72 predicted proteins | sample 2228331 | NCBI WGS metagenome assembly FWWL01 (sample SAMEA103939775, study PRJEB20133) | metagenome | reverse complement strand
GGAGAAAGGTTAGCTGCTTTTTTCGCTGGAAAAACTCCAAAAAATATTCCAATTAATGAAGATACTAAAATTGCCATTAAAACTGCAAAAATATCTATTATTACTGGAAAAAAGAAATTAATTATATAAGCCAAACCATATGATAAAAGTAATCCTAATATTCCGCCAACCAAAGATAGAATTACTGATTCAGTTAAAAACTGAAATAATATATCTTTTTCTAAAGCGCCTATTGCTCTTCTTATACCAATCTCACGAGTTCTCTCTGAAACGGAAACATACATAATATTCATAATTCCAATACCACCAACAATTAAAGAAATTGCTCCAATTCCAACTAAAATCATATTTAAAACTGAAAATATTGATTGAATTGTATTTAAAATTTCTTTAGAATCAGCTACAGAAAAATTATCTTTATTATATCTTTTTAACATTACTTCATTAATTTCGCTTTTTAAATTTTCTATTTCTTTATCTGTTTTTGCTTGTAATAAGAATATACTAAAATCTTTTTTTCCTAAAATATTAAAAATAGTTTTATAAGGTATATAAACAAAAAGGTCAAAATTAGGTCCTCCCAATCCACCTCCACCTTTTTTCTTTAATACACCAATTACTTTAAAAGATTGATTTTCAATCCTTACTTTTTGACCAATCGCTAAATCTACATCGCCAAAAATCTTTTCAGCTATTTCATATCCTAAAACTACTATTTTTGCTTTTTTATCAATATCTTTTTTCTTAAAAATTTCCCCTTCAATAGGGGTTAAACCCCTAACAGTAAAAATATCTTCAGTGGTCGCATACAAAGTAGCTGATTCTTCTTTTTCTAAAGCCTTAACAAAAATTGATTTTTGAAAAACTGGAACTATAGCTTGAGAAGATTTAACTTTTTTTAAACTATTTAAATCTTTTTCATCAAAGGTCAAACTAGTTCTTACGCTTGAAAATCCTCCAGAACGATTAAAAACTTGTCCAGGTACAACAAAAACTAAATTACTACCCAAGCTATCAAATTGATCAGCAATATACTTCTTCAATCCCAAACCAAAAGCCAACAACAATACAACTGACATTACCCCAATAATAATTCCTAAAGTTGTTAAAAATGCTCTTAATTTATTTCTTAATAAATCTGATATTGCTGATTTTATTAAAAGTAATAGATACATATTTTTAAATTAATTAATAATTTCACCATCTTTAATTTTTATTCTTCTTTTAGCTCTTTTAGCAATTTCTAAATCATGAGTTACTATAATTACTGTTCTTTTTTCCTCTAAATTTAATTTTTCTAAAAGTTCCAAAACAATCTGTCCATTTTTACTATCTAAATTACCAGTTGGTTCATCAGCTAAAATAATTGGCGGGTCCATAATCAAGGCTCGGGCGATTGCTACTCGTTGTTGTTGACCTCCTGATAATTTATTAGGATACGAGTTTTCTTTACCTAAAATATTAAATCTTTGTATTAAATCTAATGCGCGTTTTTTTGGATCAAAACTTAATCTTTCTCGACAATAAGATACTGGCAATAAAATATTTTCTAAGACTGTTAATTTATTAATTAAATTAAACTGTTGAAAAACAAAACCAATTGATCGATTTCTAATTTTTGAAATTTCATCATCATTTAATCTTGAAATTTCTTTTTCATTAATAAAAACTTTACCTTTAGTTGGTTTATCTAACAATCCAATTATATGCATTAAGGTTGACTTGCCAGACCCTGAAGGCCCAACAATTGCCGCAAACTCATTTTTTTTAATTTCTAAACTAACATTTTTTAAGGCGTAAAAAACCTCGCCTCCGTCAATGTCATATTTTTTACAAATCCTGTCTAATTTAATCATAAATTATCTCTCCGACTTTCAAACCATTTATAACAACAATTTGATTATCAACTTCCTCGCCAGTTTTTATATAATGCTTAATTTTTTTATTATTAATTATTTTATAAACATAACTTCCTTTTTTATCTTCTTTTAAATAATTTTTTGGGATTGATATGACATTATTTTTTTCTTTTAAAACAAAGTTAATATCACCAGTCATTCCCAGTTTTAAATCTTTGTCTGTCTCAAATTTAATTTTTATGGGATAAACCGTTCCACTCTCATCACTTTTTGGTGAAAATCCAATCCAATAAATTTCACCATTAATCTCTTCTTCTGGATAAGGATCAAAAACTATTTTTCCTGTCATTTTATCTTTAAGATTTATAACTTCAGTCTGATCTGCAGTTACTAAAAAATATAAAGTTTTTGGATTAACAATCTCAAACTCTGCCTGAGAAGGTGTAATATTAACTCCAGCATAAGGACTAGAAACTTTAGTGACAATTCCTTCAATAGGCGTCCATAAACTCGAATTTTCAATAATTAAATTCTGATACTCAACATCTAAAACAGCGGTTTCTAAATTATATTGATTATTTTCTAAAATCCTTTTTGCCTGATCGCGAATTTTTTCATTTAAATCGTACTGTTTATTCCAATAATCATCTTTGGTTTGTTCAAAACTGTTTCTTTGAATCGAGTAAGCTCGTAAGTATTTGTTTAATCGATTTTCAACATCGCGCTTATCAAGCGAAGCGATTGTTTGATATTTTTTTACATAATCACCTTCTTTAACGCCTACCCATACCAACCTTCCTGAAGTCTGAAAACGTAAATTGACTTTTTCTTCCGCATCCACTTTTCCTGATAATGTTAACTCTTCTTTTATGGTTTGTTTTTTAACTTTATAAAAATTTTGTTCTTTATCTGGTTTTTTCATTAACTGGAAACCGACAAAACCAATAAAAATTATTAATATTAATATAACCCAGTATTTTTTTATTATCGTCATACTAAAATCTTTTTTAAAATTTCTAATAATTGTTTTTTTTCCTTTATATTTAACTTATTAATTAAACTTGAAAAACATTGATTATTTTTTTCCAAAATTTTTTTTATTAATTTTTTCCCTTTTTTAGTTAATGATAAATTAATCAATCTTCTATCTTTTTTATCTTCTTTTCTTATTATTAATTTTAATAGTATCAATTTATTAACCAAGTCTGTTGCTGAAGGTAAGGTAACTGAAAAATTTTTAGCAATCTGTTTTAAAGAACAATTTTTATTTTTATTAATATAAATCAAACAATGTAATTGAATCATCGAAATATTAGTATCTTTTAATACTTGGTAATTCTTCTTTATTAGTTTATAAACATTAATAATTGTTTCAAATAACTCTCGATTTATATCTTTTTTCATAATTAATTAAATTATCTAATAATTAGATTATATAACTATTTTTTAAAAAGTCAATATTATAAAAAAGGCCTAAAATCAGAAATTGACATTAAATTGAAGTTTAAAAAATTAATTACATATAAAAATATTGCGGGCAGTAGTATTAAAAACACTAATAAAAATTTTTTTGAAGTAAAAAATTTTTCAAAGTTAATTAATGCTAAAGGTAATAACGGTAAACTATATCTTGATATATCTCGATGTTCAATAAAAATCACTGCAATAAAAAAAACTAAAGAAAAATAAAAAAAACTTCTATATTTGTTATTTTTAAGATTTAAAATAGTTAAACCATAAAGAAAATAATAGAAAATAATTTCTTCTAACCAACCTGTCCCAACCCAAGTTTTTTTAAAATTAAAAACAGAAAATGGCGATACTAAATGAACATTATCTCCAGAGTTAAAATAAGCAAAAAAATCTCCATATTGTAAACCATAAAATAAAAATACCATTATCAAACAAAACGGTATTAAACCAATCATTAACCACTGATAATTAATTTTCTTCTCTTTTAAAATTTTTTCAACAAAAACCAAACAATAACTAGCAAAAAGTAAAATTCCAGGAGTTTTTACCATTACTGATAAACCCCCAAAGATACCCGCTAATAGATATTTTTCTTTTTCAAAAAAATATAAAGATAATAATATAAACATAATAAAAATTGCCTCAGGCGCACCAACCGATCGTACTGCTAAAAATCTTGGTATAAATAAAAAAATTATTGTTAAAATTAATGGTTTTGAGGTTAATTTAAATCTTTTTAAAATAAAATAAAATACCCAACTTAAAAATACAGAAAATAATAAATTTACTAATAACATTGATTTTAAATAAGCTAAATTAGCAAACCAACCACCAAAAACCATCATTATCTCTCTAAACAATCTAATTAATAATGGGTAAAAAGGTAAATGAGCAGCAAAATACTTTGCTGGAATTGATAACTCTAACTTAATATCCTCTATAGCTTTTGGAGAATATAAACTTTTAGCAGCAACCACATATAAAGGTCCATCATAATTTTTATAAACATTAACCATTCCTACTTGCCTCCAGATAAATAAAGTAGAAAAAATGGTAACAAATGCTAAAATTAAATAAGGTTTTATGACTCGCATTATTAATATTTTAACAAAAAACTGGTTTTTAGTTTTAATCATAATAGTTGGCTTTCTTTTAAGAGTTTATCGTTTCCCAGAATATGTTCAATTTTTAGCTGATCAAGGAAGAGATGCAATTATTTTAAAAAGAATCGTTACTTTAGAACACTTTCCAGCAATTGGACCACCAACTTCTCTAGGTCAAATATATTTAGGTCCATTTTATTATTATTTTATTGCTCCTTGGCTTTTAATTTTTAATTTTAATCCTCTTGGTCCGGCGATCGGAGTATTATTTTTTTCAACAATTTTTCTAATAATTAATTATTTAATAATTAAAGAGCTTATTGATAAAAAAACTGCCTTATTTTCTACTATATTAATTTCTTTTTCTTATATATTAATTGAATTTTCAAGATTTTCATGGAACCCTAATCTTTTACCTTTCTTTACTTTATTAACTGTTTATTTTTTTATAAAAAGTTTAAAAACTCATCAATGGCATTTTTATTTATTGACAGGTAGTTTTCTTTCTTTTGTTATTCAACTTCATTATTTAGCTTTATTTTTAATACCAAGTATAACTTCAATTTATTTATTTAAGTTTAAGATTAATAATTTAAAAAAATATTTATTAGCTATTTTTGGTTTTATATTTTTTTCTTTACCTTTATTAATTTTTGATTTAAGACATCAATTTTTAAACAGCAAAAACTTCATTAAGTTTTTTACTGAAACAAGAACAGAGCAAACTAATTATTTAAATAATTTTTTTGAAAGTTTTAAATTTTTAAATCAATATTTATTTAATATTAACTTTAATTTTTGGCTTTTATTAATAATTCTGATTTTATTAATAACCTCTTTAATTTTTATATTTAACTCAAGAAATAATGTTAAATTTTTTATCTTAATATTTTTAACAAGTTTATTTTTTTATTCTTTTTATAATGGTCCAAAACATTCTCACTATTTTGGTATTTTATTTCCTTTATATGCAGTAATAATTAGTTATTTTATTAGTTTTATAACTAATAGTTTATTAGAAAAATTTTTAGCAATGATTTTTATATCTTTTTTTATTTTTTTTAATTTTCAAAAATATAATTTTTTGTTTTACAAAGGAAACAATCAAATAGAAAATTCAAAAAAAATTGCTCAAATTATATATAAAAACGTAAAAGTGAAAAAATATGTTTTAACTTCATTACCTGAAAGATTCTCTGAAACTCAATATCGATATTTTTTAGAAATTTGGAATAAAAAACCCTTAGAAAAAGATAGTTTAGAAAAAGGAGACGAACTTTATGTCATCTGTGAAGATAGTTGCAAGCAGATAATTAACAATTCTCAATGGGATATTGCTTATTTTCAACCTTCTAGAATTGTTAAAAGCTGGCAAATAAATAATGTTAAAATTTATAAATTATTAAGATAAATATTATTAATCTCTATGAACATTTCATTAATAATTCCTTGCTATAACGAAGAATTAAACATCCAAAAAGGAGTTTTAGATAAAATTGGTAACTTTACTAAAGACGATAATCGCTTTAAAGAAGTTGTTATTGTTGATGATGGCTCAATGGACACCTCAAAAAAAATCATTAAAAACAAATATTTAAAAATATTTCCTAAATTTAAGTTAATTGAAAATTATCATCAAGGTAAAGCTTATGCAGTAATTACTGGAATAAAAAATGCTCAATCTGACTGGGTGATGTTTTCTGATATTGATTTAGCTACTCCAATTGAGGAAACAGAAAAATTAATTAAATATATTTCAAACTATCAAATTATTATTGGTTCAAGAAATTCAACTCGAGAAGGCGCACCATTAATAAGAAAAATTATGGCAAAAGGTTTTATTATTATACGAAACATCTTAATTGATTTAAAAGGAGTTAAAGATACTCAATGCGGATTTAAACTTTTTGAAAAAAAAGCTGCTTTAAAAATAATCAAAAATCTAAAAGTTTTTAAAAGTAACAGAAAAGTCAAAGGCTCATCGGTTTCTGCTGGATTTGATCTTGAGTTTTTATTTTTAGCCAGTAAATATCAATTCAAAATCAAAGAAGTACCAGTAATCTGGAAACATGTGGAAACTAAAAATGTTAATTTTATTAAAGATTCTTTAGAAACTCTAAGGGATATTTTTAAAATTAAGTATTATTCTTTAATTGGTAAATATAATGAATAAAAAAAATTTTTGGCAAATTTTTATAATTTTATTAGTTTCTATTTTTATTATTTTTTATCAATTTCCAAATATTCCTCAATATCTAGCTTTTGACGAAGTTGAATTTACTAAATTAGCCTTATCTTTAGAAAATAAACCCTATACTCCTTATTCTCCTTTAGCCACTGGTCATTCTACTTTATATTTTTATATTCTTTTATTTTTTTTAAAAACTTTTGGAATAAATAGTTTTTCCTTAAGATTACCAGCAGCTATTTCAGGTGTTCTTTCAAGCGTGCTGTTATATTTAATTTTTAAATTAATTTACAAAAATCATAAAAATATTTTCATAAAAAATTATTTACCTTTTTTTTTAACATTAATATTTATTTCTTTAAGATGGTTCTTTAATTTTGCTCGTTTTGCTTTTGAAGGTAGTTTTTTATTATTTTTAGAACTAACTGCTATTTACTTTCTTTTAAAATATATAAAAAAGCAAAAAAATATTTTTTTAATTTTATTAGGAATTTTTACTGGTCTACCTTTTAATTCTTATACTCCAGGTAGAATCTTTTTTATTATTCCTTTAATGTTTTTACTTTATGATTTTTTTAAAAATAAAAAAATTTATTTATTAAAAAACTTTTTATTTTTTTTAATTCCTTTTTTAATTTTAATTACTCCATTAAATATTTATTTTATTTATCATCAAGATAATCGTATAGATAAATTATTTTTTTGGCGAAATCATGAATTAACTTTACAAAAAAAAATTGAAGGAACAATACAAAATATTTCTTCACTTACCCTAATGTTGTTTTTAAAAGGCGATATTAATGGTAAACATAATTATCCTGGCAAACCAGCATTAAATCCTTTAATATTTAGTTTTTTTCTTTTTGGCTTAATTTATTCTTTCTTAAAAAATAGAAGTTATTATTTTTGGTTATTTTTTATTTATTTAACAATCTCAATAATTCCCTCTATTCCTATTTATCCATGGGAAAATCCCAATATGCTTCGAACTTACACTATTTTACCTTCTATTATTTACTTTATTAGCCAAGCAATTATTTTTTTAATTAATAAATTTAAAAAAAACAACTATATTTTTTTAATAATTTTAATACCTTTTATATTTTCCAGTATTTATGAAATCCGTACCTATTTTAAATATCAAAAAGAAGTTTTTAAAAATGCTTTTGAATATAAAGATCCTTTGGATAAAATAATTAAATTAAAATTATGAAAACAAAAACATTTATTATTTTGTTCTTTATTTTTCTATTAACCTTTTTTTTAAGAGTTTATAAACTACCTCAATTTATCTCTTATCATCAAGATCAAGTTAGGGATTTAATCTATGTATCGAGTCATTTTCAAGAAAAAAAATTAATTCTTCTTGGTCCAAAAGCTTCGGTTGGAAACTTCTATCTTCCTCCGTTTTGGTATTATTTAATAAACGTTAGTTATCTTTTTTCTCCATCTCCTTTAGCTCCAGCAATATTAACCGCTTTGTTGTCTTCATTAACTATTTTTTTTATTTTTTTATTAACTAAAGATTTAATTAATGAAAAAACTGCCTATTTAGCTAGCCTAATATATAGTTTTTCTTCGTTATCTATTGAATACTCAAGATTTGCTTGGAATCCAAATCCAATTCCTTTATTTGCTATTGGTTCTTTTTATTTTTTATACAAATATTTAAAGAATAATAAAACTTTATATTTTATTTTAGGACTAATTTTTGCCAGTTTATCTTTACAACTTCACTATCAAGGAGCAATAATTTTTTTGTTTTATTTTGTAATTTTATTTTTGTATAAAAAAATTAATTTAAAAAATTTTCTTGCTTTTATACTTATAAATTTTATTTTAGTTTTACCTTTTATAATTTATGAAGTTCAAAATAATTTTTCTAATTTAATAGGAATAAAAGATTTTTTAAGCAATTCTTCAACTAGCCAATTAAAATTTTTTGGTATTCCTTTTTTTATAAAATTTTTAATTTTTGATTTTTCTAATTTTTTAGGAAATGTTTTGTTTTTTAAAAACAAAATTTTAGGTTATATAACTCTTTTAATTTTCAGTATTAATTTACTATTCTTTTTACTAAATAAAAAAGAAAATAATAATTTATTAGAAAAACTACTTAATTATTTTATTATTTTCTCTATTTTTATGTTTTTTTTATATAAAAATTCTTTAATAGATTTTTATTTACTTTTTTTAATCCCTTTTGTTATTATTTATTTAATATTTTTTATAAAAAATTTCTTACCTAAGTTTATATTAATTACTTCTTTGATAATTTTATTTTCAAATATTATTTTTAATCCCGTTTACAAAAAATACGATAATACCTATCTTTGGATTAACGAACTAACTAATAAACTTTCTTTAAATGAGAAATATTGTGTTGAATATGATATTTTTAAAGAAACCTTTATTGAAGATAAAATTAGATATATGTTTTCTATTAGTAAAAATCCTCCTTTAAAAAACTGTGAAAATGCTAATCGTATTTTTTATATTTGTCAACCAGCTATATGTAAAAAAGATTTAAAAAAAACTTATGAAAAATTGTCTTTTAAAAATTATACTTCTATAAATGTTTTTAAAGTTTTAGATAACTAAATTTATGTTAAAATTATTAAAATTATGTTTGATATATTTAAAATTATTAATTTTCTTAAAAAAACTCTCTCTAAAAAAGATTTGTTAATTGGATTTTTCATTGTTTTGTTATTTTTATCGACAAGATTAATTAATTTAGATAAGTTTCCAATTTTTTGCGATGAAGGAATTTATATTCGTTGGGCAAAAGTTGCTTGGAAAGATGCTTCTTGGAGATTTATCTCTTTAACTGATGGTAAACAACCATTACAAACTTGGGGAACAATTCCCTTTTTAAAACTTTTTCCAGAAAACGCCTTATTGGCAGGAAGATTATTTGGTGTATTAGGTGGAATAATCAGTCTTTTTGTTATATTTATATTAAACTTTTATCTTTTTGGTAAAAAAACTGCTTTTTTAACTTCTTTTTTATATACTATTACTCCTTATTTTCTATTTTATGAAAGATTGGCTCTTGTTGATTCATGGGTTAATGCAGGGTTTATTTGGATTTTATTTTTAACAATCTATTTAGCCAAAGAAAAAAAATTATCAACTAGTTTACTATTAGGTTTATTTGGTGGCGTATTTCTTTTAGCAAAATCTTCAGTAAGAATATTTTTATTAATGGGTTTATTTGCTCCAATTATTTTTTATGAAAAAAATTTAATTAAGTTTGTAAAAAATAAAATTAACTATTTAATATTATTTACAATTGCTTTGTTAATAAGTTTTATTATTTATAATATCCAAAAACTATCTCCTTTTCTTCATTATGTAGAACAAAAAAATCTTACTTTTATTATGAGTTTTTCTGAATTTTTAAGAACACCTTTTCAATACTTTTGGCATAATTTAAAATACACCCCATTATATATATTTTGGGAAATGGGTTTTGTAATAGCGTTTTTAGGAATCTTTGGATTAATTAAATTAATTAAAAAAAATCTTAATTTAGGAATATATTTTTTAATATGGTTTTTACTACCTTTCGTTGCTATTGTATTTTTCACTAAAGTTTTAACACCTCGTTATTTAATTTTTTTTGCTTCTTATTTTTTAATATTAGCTGGCTATTTTTTATCAGATTTAAAAAAATTTACTAAAATTATTTACTTATTAATTTTTATTTCTACAATTTATTTTAATTACACTATTATTTTTGATTATAAAAATATTCCTTTTCCTCCAGTTGATCGAGGACAGTATATTGAAGGTTGGCCAGCTGGCTGGGGTATTAAAGAAACTGTTAACTATGTAAGAGAAAGATCTAAAGAAAAACCATCGGTGATTATTGCTGAAGGAACTTTTGGTATGAGTCATGATGTTTTAGATGTTTTTATTAAACCAAATGATAAAATCATCATTAAAAGTTATTGGCCTTTAAAAGAAGAAAATCTTTTTGAAAATCTTAATTTAACTAATGAAAATAATGTTTTTGTCTTTTTTTCTCATCAAAATAAATTCCCCGAACACTGGCCAATTAAACTAATTAAAAAAATCAATAAACCCGGTAATAAGCATTCGTTTTATTTTTTTCAGTTAATTAAAAAATGAGAAAGATTTTAATAATAATTTCTTTTTTGTTTATTATTTTTTTCCTCGGTTATAAGCTTAACCCTTTAAATAACAAGATGTTTGATTTTCATGATGAAACTCAACCAGCAAGAATTCAACAATTTGTTTTAAATTTAAAATCAGGTCAAATTCCACCAAGAATTGCTCCTAATTTTAATTTTAATCTCGGTTTCCCCGTTTTTAATTATTACGCTCCTACCTCATACTGGTTAACTTCTTTTTTTAATCTTATTGGTTTATCGATTATTGATAGTCTAAAAATTTCTTTTCTTTTAGCTTTAATAATTAGTTTTTATTCAATGTATAAACTTACTATCTTATACTTTAACTTTTACAGCAGTCTTTTTGCTGGACTTCTTTATGCTTCTTCTCCTTGGTTAGCTAGTGAAATTTTTATTAGGGGTAATTTAGGAACAATTTGGTTTATTGCTTTTTTACCTTTATCTTTTTATTTATTAAAAAAAAATTCAGAAAAATTTTCAAAAAAAATTTTTTTATTAACAATAATTATTTTGGGATTAAATTTAACTAACCATAACGTTTTATCATTAGTATTATTGCCTCTATTAATTATTTTTATATTTTTATTACCTAACAAAAAAAGAAATATTTTAACTTTAATTTTTAGTTTATTAATTAACAGCTATTTTTTTATTCCTGCTATTTTGGAAATTAATTTTACTTGGGCAAAAAATTTGGTTAAAAATGCTAATTTTCCAGATCATTTATTATGTCTATGGCAACTTTGGACAACGCCATTTTGGGGTTATGGCGGATCAGCGCCGGGATGCATAGAAGATGGAATGAGCTTTATGATTGGTAAACCGCAAATAATTTTTGGAATTATTGGTTTATTATTTACTTTAATAAATATTAAAAAAAATAAAAAAATAAAAAACGAACTTTATTATTTCTTATTTTTAACACTATTTTTTATTTTTTTTACAACTTATTTTTCATATCCAATTGCTAATTTATTGAAAAACCAATTAGCATTTTTCCAATTTCCTTGGCGATTTTTAGTCTTTATTATTTTTGGAATTGCTTTTTTTTCTGCTGGTATTAATTTTAAATCAAAAAAAATAAATATTTTAATTTTTATTATTGGATTAATAATAGTTTTTTATAACTCTAAATTTTTTACAAAACACACTATACCTAATGAAAAATTTAATCAAGAATTTTTATCAGAACCTTATATTAATAAAAGAGTCACTTATAAAATCTTTGAATACTTACCTAAAACAGTTAATTATTTTTATTGGTTAAAACACGAACCTAAAAAAAACAAAGATTATCAAATCGATCAACATCTTGAAACTAATCAACCTATTAATAGTTTAGATAAAACATCAATAATTGTTATTAAAAATAATAATTTTGAAAAAATAATTCAAACTCAATCAAAAAAAATTATTTTAAATATTAGCTATCTTCCTTATTGGAAAATTTATATTAACAATCAACAAATCTTTCCTAAAAACATTGATCTACTTGGTAGACCAACAATTAATCTTGATGGAAAAAATAATTTAATAAAAATTAAGTATCAACAAACATATATACAAATAATTAGCAATTATTTAACACTAGCAACTTTAATTTTTTTAATATTATTAACATGGAAAACAAAGAAAATTTAAAAAAGAAAACAATTGTTTCTACTTTAAGTTTATTTTTTCAAAGCGGCTATTCAGCTGTTTTAGGATTAATTGCTAACTTAGTTTTAACTATTATTGTCTCTCCAAAAATTTTTGGTATTTATTTTACTACTTTATCAATAATCTCTATATTAAATTATTTTTCTGATATAGGTTTAGCTGCTTCTTTAATTCAAAAAAAAGATATTAATGATAAGGATAAAAAGACTGCTTTTACTATTCAACAAATATTAGTATTATTTTTGATTTCAATCGCTTTTTTATCAACTAATTTAATTGTAAATTTTTATCGTCTTCCTGAAAACGGCAAGTTTTTATTTTGGTCTTTACTTTTAAGTTTTTTCTTTTCTTCTTTAAAAACCATTCCCTCTGTTCAATTAGAAAAAAAACTCCAATTTCAAAAAATTGTTTTTGTCCAGATTGTAGAAAACACTCTTTTTTATTTATTAGTAATTATTCTCGCAATATTTAAATTTGATATTAATAGCTTTACTTTAGCGGTTTTTTTTCGATCTTTAATAGGTGTAATAGTAATTTATTATCTTTCTTTTTGGAAAATAACAGTTGGTATAAATTTTCAATCATTTAAAAAATTGGTTTCTTTTGGCCTGCCTTTTCAGACAAGCTCTCTTTTAGCTTTAGTAAAAGACGATCTATTAATTTTATACTTAGGAAAAGTTTTAGGATTTGAAATATTGGGTTATTTAGGTTGGGCAAAAAAATGGGCTGAGGCTCCAATTAGAATAATTATGGATAATATTAGTCGTGTTCTTTTTTCGTTATTTTCTCAATTTCAAAATGATCAAAATAAATTAAAAAATATTATTGAAAAAGTTATTTTTTATCAATCAATAATTATTATTCCAGCTATTTTAGGATTGGTTTTAATCATGCCAAAATTAGTCTTAATTATTCCTAAATATAATAAATGGTTAATTGCTTTACCCTATCTTTATTTATTTGCCTTATCCGCTCTTTTATCTTCATATTCAACTCCATTTATTAATTTTTTAAATGGTATAGGAAAAGTAGCAATCTCTTTTAAATTTATGATATTTTGGACTATTCTGACCTGGTTATTAACTCCATTACTTACTTTCTACTTTCAAGGATTTGGTTTTCCTTTAACTTTAGTTATCTTATCTTCTTCTTTTATTTTTGTTGTTAAAATTACTAAAAAATATATTAATTTTAACTTTATAAAGAATGTTTATCCCTTTTTAATTTCTTCACTTATTATGTCTTTTATTCTTAAATTAATTGACAAAAATTTCTTAATAAATAATCTTATTGCATTGTCTATTTACATAATTAGCGGTATAATAAGTTATTTATTAACACTAACTTTAATTTTTAAAATTAATTTTATAAATGAATTAAAATTTTTATTTAAATTTAATGAAAAATAGTTTAAAAATTTCAACTATTATTGTCGTAAAAAACTCACCTCTATATCTTGAAAAATCAATTAATTCAGTTTATGAACTTTCTGATGAAATTATTTTAGTTGATATTGGATTAACAAAAAAAATTAACTTAAAAAAATACAAGAAAATTAATATTGTAAAAATACAAAAAGATGTTCCTTATGTTGAACTATTAAGAGAAGAAACTAAAAAATATGCTAAAAATAATTGGCTAATTTTTTTAGATCCTGATGAAATATTTACACAAGAATTAAAAAAAATAATCAAAAATAATATTGACAAAGTTGATTATTTTTCAATTCCAAGAAAAAATATTATCTTTAATCAATGGATAAGACATAGTCGCTGGTGGCCTGATTATCAAGTGAGAGTTTTTAAAAAAGATAAAGTTTTTTGGCCTAAAACTCTTCATAGTCAACCAGAAACTAAAGGTGAAGAATTTTTAGTTGAACCAAAAGAACAATTCTCTATTATTCATTATAACTACGAAAATATTGATCAATATTTTGAAAAAGCACGTCGTTATGCAAAATCAGAGGCAAGCTTTTTGATAAAAAACAATCTTCAATTAACATTTGAACAAACAATTAAAAAAAGTCTATCTGAGTTTATTAGTCGTTATTTTGCTTTTAAAGGTTATCTTGATGGTTTGGTTGGTTTTACTTTAGCTTTTTTTCAAATGATTTATTATTTTTTAGTATATTTTTATTATTTAGAACAAAAACAATTTAAACATAACGAAGAAATAAAACCAGAAGTTTTTTTTAAAAAAGGTTTAAAAGAAACTTTACATTGGAAAAATAATAAAACTTTAAAAGAAAAGTTAATTAAAAAAATCTTATGATCGGTTTAGTAACTGTTAATTACAATCAATATCAAATGACTAAAGAATTTTTGGATTCTTTAACATCGATAAAATATCCTGAAAATATCACTGTTTTTATTAGTGATGTTTCTTCAAAAAAAGAAGATTTTAAAATTGGTAAATACCCAATGAAAGTCATTAATCAACCTCTTCCTAATAAAGGCTATGCTTTTGGCATAAATCAAGGTGTTAAATATTTTTTAAAAAATAACATTAATCAATTTTGCGCAATAAATAACGATATTATCTTTGATAAAAATTTTTATTTAGAAGCAGAAAAGGCTTTTAAAAAATATGATATTTTTGGTGGAAAAATCTATTATGCGCCAGGATATGAATATCATAAAAAATATAAAAAAAATGATATTGGCAAAGTAATCTGGTATGCTGGAGGAATTGATGATTGGAAAAACTGTTTTACTTATCACCGCGGCGTAGATGAAGTAGATAAAGGTCAATACAATAAAGAAGAAAAAACTGATTTTATAACCGGATGTATGTTTTTCTTTAATAAAAAAATTGTTGAGAAAACTGGTTTTTGGGATGAAAAATATTTTTTGTATTATGAAGACGCAGATTATTGCGAAAGAGTAAAAAGAAAAGGTTTTCAATTAATGTATGTACCTAAAATAATTATCTGGCATAAAAACGCTCAATCAACTGGAGGAAGCGGCTCACTGCTTCATCAAAAATATCAAAGAAAAAACCGATTAATCTTTGGTTTAAAATATGCTCCTTTACGAACAAAAATTCACCTAATAAAAAACTACTTATTAGGAAGCTTATGAAAAAAACTTTTCTAATTCTTTCTTTAATCCTTGCGATTTTTTATAATTTTCTTCGTTCACATAAATTATTTGAATTTCAAAAAATATTTAAACATAGATTTAATTTAAAAAAATATGAATTACTTTATAATAACTCTCAATGGGTTAATCCTGAAAGTAAAAACCCAATAGGTGATGATATTTTATATAGTTATGCTGGCGCTAAATATATTTTAGGTGAACAAATTATCTTAATTAACTCTGAACATCCTCCTTTAGGAAAAAATTTAATTGGTTTATCAGCAATTTACTTAAAGAATGAATATTATTTCAGTATTATTTCAGGTTTAATAGCAATTTTTAGTTTTTATTTATTATCTTTAATAATAATTAAAGATAAATTAGTTAGTTTTTTACTGTCTTTATTCTTGTCTTTTGAACCTGTATTTGTTGCTAATTATTTTTTAACTCTTTTGGATCTTTTAACTTTTAGTTTTTTAAACTTTTACTTTTACTTTTTAATAAAATCATTAAATAAAAATAAAAATAATTTAATTTTTTTAAGTAATTTTTTTCTTGGTTTAATTATTAGTACTAAATTTTTTGCTATTGGAATACCTATTGTTTTATCAACATTAATATTTTTATTATTAAACAAAAAATTAAAAATAATTACTAAATATTTATTTGGATTAATAATTACTATATTTATCTTCGTAATAAATTATTTTCAATTTTTTTTAGGAGGTAATAATTTAATTGACTTTTTAAAATTGCAAAAATATGTTTTAAATTTTAATAATCAAGGAAGAAAAGATTTTATTTTTTTAAATAATTCATTATTTCTTTTATTATTTAAAGGAGAATTTTATATTAACTTAAAAACTATTGTTAAAGAAAATCATTTTACGATTTTTTGGCCAATTTCAACTCTAACTACTATCGTCTCTTTTTTAATAAAAAAATCAAATTTATTATTAACAACTTGGATAATTGTTTATGGATTTACCCAACTTATAAGTGTGACAAATGTTAGATATTTAATATTATTAATTCCCTATTTTTATCTTAATACAATTGATTTTTTGTTAAAAGGACATAATCATAAACATCTCTAATTTCTTTTAATTTTTCTTTTTTTATATTATTAATTTTATTTTTATTTATAAATAAACATGTTCTAAATTTTTTATTCTGGTAATAAAACTCTAAATAATTATCCTGAATAGTTTTTGTAATTTCTTTAGTTTTTAAATCGACACAATCAATATAATAAAAAGTTGGTTGATTAAGTAAAGATTTTTCTTTTTCATATTCAAAAGGCTGAATTTTTTCTACAACAGGGTAATAAAAAATATATTTATAGTTTGACCTAATATTAATTAATAAAAAAATTAAACTCGCATAACCATCAATAAATATCTGATCATTTTTATTTGCTAATTTATTAATTATTTTACTTGTCAAAAAAAATTTATTGTAATTAATATTAAAAGACTGTAATTTATTATTCTTTTTAAATAAAAAATAATTTTTATCAAATATAAAAATTAATAAAAAAATAAATAGAAATAGAAAAAAATAAATTTTCTTATTAAATATCTTTATTAAATACAAAGAAGAAACTAATAAAAAACCCGACCATATCATTCCTTGATAAGATCCATAATAAATAGTTCCTGGTGTAAAAGATCTAATTAACGATAATCCTAAAACTATCCAAATTAAACAAAAAAAATAAAAATTAATTTTTCTTTTATATAACAAATAAAAACTCAAAAATATAAATAATAATGAGAACATCACTAAAATTATCCTCAAAATATTCCATTTAAAACCAAATAAAATAAAAAACGGATAAAATAAACTTCTTATTATATTTATAATATCTGAATAAAAATTAATATTATCTACAATTCTAACCAAATTAATTTTAATCATTTGTAAATAAAAAGATTTAAAATCATTTAAAAAAAAACAAAAATAAAAATTATTAAAATATCTAACAAAAATACTGGTAAAAATTTATTAATTTTTTTATTTTGATAAAAATAAATAAAAGTAAGAAAAAAACTTAAAATTAAATATATTTCTCTAAACAAAAAAATTAAAAAATTAAAAAGTATAAAAAACAAATAATCATATTTAATAGATTTTTTAAATAAAATAATTAAGTATAGGAAAACTAAAGGATAAATTATAAAAGACTCGCCTAGAAAAAGATTTCCTTGAAGATAATATTTTATTAGTTCAAAAATTAAAACAAAAACAAGACCAAAAAAACGATAAAAATAAAGAAACAAAACCAAAAAAAGGTGGTTAATAAAATAATAAATAATCGATGATAAATTATAAGCTGATATAAATTATTAATATTTAAATATTTCTGGATAAAAAAACTAACATAAACCGGTCCAGGCGCTCTATTTCTAAAAATATCTTTATATAAACTTAAACTATCTTTAGTCATTAATGTCGCCGGAACAATATTGTCATATTCGTCTACAAAAGGAAATGTTGTTGAATATTCAAAATATTTATACTGAAAAAAGAAAAAAATTAAAAAAACTAAAATTAAAACAAATATTTTCAAAATCTTTTTCATTTTCATCTATTTTATTATAAAATTAACTTTAATGAAAAAAAAAAAAAAAAAAAAAAAAAAAAAAAAAAAAAAAAAAAAAAAAAAAAAAAAAAAAATGAAAAAAATAGCATTTTGGATTCTAGTTTTAATTTTACTTTTTGTTTACATTTATTTTAGAACGAATCCAATTTTAAATGAAACTGTTCCCTATACCTATGATCAAGGAAGGGATTTTTTAAAAGTTCAAGAAATAGTCAAGGATAAGAATCTTACTTTTATTGGGCCTACTACTGGCATAATAGGAATATATCACGGAGCATGGTGGTATTATTTATTAACTATTCCCTATTTTGTATTTAAAGGTTGGCCAATGGGATTTTATTGGTTTATATTTTTTATTGCTTTAATTTTTAATCTTATTTTTTTTTATTTTTTAAAAAAAGAATATAATGAATTTATTTCCTTATTTTTTTTAGCAATAATTGCTGTTTCTTCATATTTTGTTTCTTTATCTATCTCTGTAAGTAATAATGTAATCGTTTCAAATTTATTAATAATATTAATCATGTTAACTTATTATTATCTAAAGAAAGAAAAAATAAAGTATATTAATTTTTATTTTGCTATACCGGTAATTTTAGGATTAATATTAGAGTTTGAAGTTGCTTTTGGTTTATTTTTAATACCTATTTATTTAATAATAATTTTTATTTTTACTAAAAATAAAAAAAACTTTATTAATTTAAAAAATATTTTTTATGTTCTAAGTAGTTTTATAATTGCTTCTCTACCAAGAATTCTTTTTGAAGTAAAAAATAACTTTATGCAAACAAAAACTTTTATTAACTTTTTGATTCAACCTAAACTTCATAATCCTAGACCATTTCAAATTATTTTTTTTGAAAGAATTAATGGTTTTTGGCATTATTTTAAATCTATTTTTTATGACTATAATCAAACAATAGCTTTATTTTTTTTAATATTAATTATTTTAGGAATATTAATTTTTAAAAAAAATAAAACTATTAATTTTAAAATTATTAATTTTAATTTAGCAGTAATTTTTTTATTATTTTTCTTTTCATTGATTTATAAAGATAACTTTTGGTTTAATTATTTTGAAGGAATTCAATATTTAATGCTTTTTATAATGGTAAATATTATTTATTTATTTAATAAAAATAAAAATTTAAAATTTTTTAGTTATATATTAATAGTCTTCTTTATAACTTTTTCTATTTTATCTTTTATTAAAGATATAACAAGTATTAAAAAAAATTATTTCACTGGATTTAAACCTATTAATTATTCCATTGATTATATTTTCCAAAGCTCAAAAAACCAAAATATTTGTTTAAAAATTTATACTCCTCCTGTAATACCATATACTTATGATTATCTTATAAGTTATTACACTAAAAAAAATAATTATTTAATTAATAAAGAAAATTATGTAAATAATCAATGTTGGTATATAATTGAAGAAGATCCATATCAATTCAGAAAAAATGAATGGATTAAAAATAATATTGATAAAAATACAATCATAAAAAATAAAAAGATTTTAAATAATAAAACAATAATTGAACTTCGAGAGAAAAAATCAATCTAAATTTGATATAATTTATAAATGACTTTTGAAGATAATGTTGCTGTAGTAATCCAAACGAAAAATGAAGAAAAAAATATTGAAGATTGTATTAAATCGGCCAAACTTCTGACTGAAAACATATATCTTATCGACATGAAAAGCGAAGATAATACTTTAAAAATTGCTAAAAAATTCCACGTAAAAATCTTTCAATATAAACCAACAAACTATGTAGAACCAGCAAGAAAATTTGCTATTAATAAAACTAATGCTAATTGGGTATTTATTCTTGACGCTGATGAAAGAATTACTTTTAATCTAGCAAAAGAAATTAAAGAAAAAATTAAATTTTCAGATTATGGTTTATTTAAAGTACCTAGGAAAAATATTTTTGGCAAAATAAAATGGTTAAAACACGGAGGTTGGTGGCCTGATTATCAAATTCGATTAATTAATAAAAACAAATTTATAAATTGGCCTAAACAAATTCATTCAACTCCAGTTATTAAAGGAAAAGTCGGTTTTTTAAAAAATCCTTTAATTCATTACTTTCATGGTGATTTAGAACAAATGGTTAAAAAAACTATTATTTTTGAAAATATTGAGGCTAATCTTTTATATCAAGCCAATAAAAAAGTTAATCTACTAACTTTTTTTCGTAAATTTTTCGGAGAAATATGGCGAAGATTAATCAAAAAAATGGGGTTTTTAGATGGAACAATTGGAATAATTGAATCCATTTATCAAGCATTTTCAAAAACTATTACTTATCTATTTTTATATGAAAAATACCAATCTAAAAAATAAAAAAATTGCTCTTTATACTCCATATCTTGATGTTTTAGGTGGTGGAGAAAAACATATTCTCTCAATTTTGGAAGTTTTTTATCAATTAGGAGGAAAAATTTATATTTTTTGGAATAAAAATTTAAATAAAAAGTTAAAAAAAAGATTTAATTTTAAATTTATTAATAATATTTATTGGCTTCCTATAAAACTCAAAACTCCTTATTATTTAAAAAACTTTGATTATTTTTTCTATGTAACTGATGGAAGTTATTTTTTTTCTTTAGCTAAAAAAAACTATGTTTTTTCTATGGTGCCAAATAAAAAACTCTATCAATTAAATTTTGTCAACAAATTAAAACTTTTAAATTATAAATTTATCGCCAATTCTCAATACACTGCCAATTGGCTAAAAAAATGGCAAATTGATTCAATAGTGATCGAACCTTACATTGAAGATGTTTTCTTTAAAAATAAAGAAAAAAAAGAAAAAATTATTTTATCTGTTGGTAGATTTTTTCCTCATCTTCATAATAAAAATCATTTAAAAATTATTGAAACTTTTAAAAAGTTAATAAAAATTAATAATACTTTCAAAGATTATAAACTAATATTAATTGGAGGATTAAAAAAAGAAGATTATTCTTATTTTAATAAATTAAAAAATTTAATAAAAAACGATAAAAATATTATTCTCAAATTCAACGTTCCGTTTAAAGAATTAATTTATAATTATCAAATTTCTACATATTATTGGCATTTTACAGGTTATGGAGTGAATGAAAATAAAAATCCTGAACAAGTTGAGCACTTTGGCATCGCTCCCCTTGAAGCAATGGCTTCTAAATCTATAGTTTTTTGTCATAACTCAGGCAATCCTAAATTGACTATAAAAAATAACTTTAATGGTATTTTATTTAATAACTCTGATAATTTAATAACCCAAATTTCTAATTTAGAAAAAAATCATTTAAAAAAAGAAAAAATTAAAAATCACCAATATAAATTTGTAAAAAATAATTTTGATTTTAATAATTTTAAGAGTAAAATATTAAATAATTTATTATGAAAAAATTACCTATTTCTATCATTATTCCTGTTTATAAAAATTATCAAATGTTTTATCAATATTTAGAGATTAATAAAAAATATTTTGATGGTTGCGAAGTAATTATTATGAATGATTATCCTTTTGAAAATATTACTCTACAAGTAAAAAAAATTTATAATAAAGCAAAAGTATTTAATAATAAAAAAAATTTAGGGTTTGCCGGTAACGTCAATAAAGGGGTAAAAAAAGCATCTAGAACTTATGTTTTTTTAATGAACTCTGATGTTGTTTTAAAAGATAATTCTTTTAGAAAAAGTTTAGAATATTTTAAAAAAGACAAAGATCTTTTTGCGATTGGATTTGCTCAATTAGAAAAAGATGGAAGAATTGTTGGTTCTAATCTTGGTTATTTTAAAAACGGCTTTATTAATCATTCGTTTAGAGAGATTAAAGATAATAAAGTTGTCTCTTATAATTTTTGGGCCGAAGGTGGCGCTTCAATTTTTAGAAGAAATCTTTTTATTAAATTAGGAATGTTAGATGAATTATTCAATCCGTTTTATTGGGAAGATATTGATCTGTCTTACAGGGCTTGGAAAGCTGGCTATAAAATACTATTTTTAAAATCTGTTTTAGTAGAACATCATCATGAATCAACTATTGGAAAATACTTTCAACAACAAAAAATTTTAAGAACCGCTTTTAGAAATCAGTTATTTTTTATCTGGAAAAACTTAAACAACAAAAATTTAATCATTAATCATTTATTAAACTTACTAAAATACATTTTTAAACCAGGATTTTTTGATGCTCTAATAAAACTTCCGATAATTTTAAAAAAAAGAAGACAAGTATTAAAATTTTTTATAAAAGATGATCAAGAAGTTTTGTCTATTTTTGAAAAAAAATAAACTTATTTTTTTATTATTATTTTTTTCTTTTATTTCTAGTTTTATTTTTTTATATAAGCTCACATCATTACCACCATGTCTTAATGCCGATGAAGTAACTAACGCTTATGACGCTTATTCTATTTTAAAAACAGGTAAAGATCAATACGGCAATTTTTTACCTTTAAGGTTTGCTTCTTTTGGCGATTATAAACTTCCTTTATTAACCTATTTAGCAATTCCTTTTATTAAAATCTTTGACCTAAATGAGTTGGCTATAAGATTGGTTAATTTACCTTTTGTTTTTTTTTATCCAATAATTATTTATTTTTTAATCAAAGAATTTTTTCAAAAAAACATTATTGCTTTAATCGGTTCTTTTTTAATTAGTATTAACTTAGGTTTGTTTTTGATTGCTCGACAAGCTCATGAAGGTTATTTAACTACTTTTTTTCTTACTTTCACCTGTTTATTTTTTATTAAATTTATTAAAACAAAAAAGAGTCTACATTTTTATATTTTTTCATTTTTCATATTAATAAGTTTATTTGGTTATCATTTTTCAAGACTATGGTTAGGTTTTTATTTTTTAATAATTATATTTTTAATAATAAAAAAGCAAATTAACTTAAAATATTTATTAATAATTATTTTGACTTCAAGTTTATTTTTAATAACTGATTATTTATATAAACCAACAAGAATTAATAATCTTTTATTTTTTAAAAACATTGGATTTATATTAAAAATTGAAGAATTAAAAAATGAAGATCAGTTTCCTTTTATTTATAATAAGTTTACAATAGGAGCAAACCAAATTTTAAATTCTTATCTTCAATATTTATCACCAAATTTTTTAGTAATTAATGGAGACGCTAACCATCGTTTTGGCTATCCAGAAATGGGACCAATTACAATCACTGAATATATTTTTATTTTTTTTGGATTATATTTTCTTTTTAAAAATAAAGAAAAATGGCGTTATTTTATTTTAGGATTATTGTTATTTTCTCCAATCTCAGGCAGCCTAACTTGGGCCGATAATTCTATCACCCGAACTTTATTTATCTTTGTTCCAATAAACATAATTGTTAGTTATGGTTTTTATCAAATAATTAAAAATAAATATCTATTCATTTTAACTGTATTATCTTTTTTTTATTTTTCTTTTTATAACTGGAATTTTTATTTTTTTCACTATCCAAAAAGAACTACTGTAATAAGAAGTTGGCAGTGCGGTTATAAAGAAATGGTTGACTATGTAAAAAATAATTATCAAAAATTCGATAAATTTTATATCACTAAAAAAAATGGTCAGCCTTACATATACTTACTTTTTTATTTAAAATATCCACCCGAAAAATACCAAAAAGTTGCTAAACTATCATCTCCTGATGAATATGGTTTTAACCAAGTTAATGAATTCGATAAATTTTATTTTGAGCTTTATCCTATAGATGATAATAAAAATGTTTCTTTAATTGGTTATCCTGATGATTTTTTAAATGAAGATAAAAGAAATTTTAAAGAAATTAAAGTTAATACTGAGACAATTTTTTTAATTAAAGAAATCTTAAATAAGAAGTAAGCTTACAATAATATTATAAAAAGCATGAATGAAAATTGGTGTTAGTAAACTTTTTCTTTGTAAAAATATTAAACCATTAACCATACTTAAAAGCATATCAGTCATCATAAACATTAATAATAAATTTCCAGTTATTTTTTGATTAGTAAATAAAATTGGCACGTGTAAAAAGAAAAATAAAATACTAGCAAAAAAAGTTGCCGATAAAGGATTTTTCGATTGTTCATAAAGTTTTTTTAAAACAAATCCTCTAGATAGAATTTCTTCAGTAATCCCTGTTGCCAATGCTAAAATAATAATCAATAAAAAATTTGTTAAATTAGGTAATTTACCAGCAAAAGCTAATTTACCAGTTCTAAAATAAAAAGCTAAAATACTTGTTACAAAAAATAAACCTCCGATAATAAAACTGTAAATTAAATCCTTAAATATTTCTTTTAAAGAGAATTTAAAACAAAAAAAATCACATATTTTTTGTTTTTCCACTTTTAATACATAATAAAAAACCGGCAAAACAAATACTATTGGTTTAGCAATTAACTCATCAAACCAAACCGGCATTCGAAAATAATTTCGATAAAAAGCCCAAATTATTAAAATTACTCCCCATAAATTTAACGCTTTTTCGATTGAGTTAATTTTTCTTTTTTTATTCATATAAAAATTATTCTAAAAAATCCTTTAATTTTCTTGCCCTTGTTGGATGTTTAAGTTTTCTTATTGCTTTAGCCTCAATTTGACGAATTCTTTCTCTGGTGACTCTAAACTCTTTTCCTACTTCTTCTAAGGTTTTCGGCTTTCCATCTTCTAATCCAAACCTCATAATTAAAACCTTTTTTTCTCTTGGAGATAAAGTTTCCAAAACTTTAGATAAAGCTTCTTTAAGAAGCTCGCGAGAAACTTTATCGTATAAACTTGGCTGATTATTATCAGCAACAAACTGTTCTAAAGTTGCTTCTTTATCATCACCTACTGGAGTTGATAAAGATCTTGGTTGTTGAGATATTTTTATTAAATTTTCCACATCTTCTACCGACATCTTCATCTCTTTAGCAATTTCTTTAATTTTTGGTTCTCTGCCTAATTTCTGAGTTAATTTTCGTTGAGTTTTATAATATCTATTAATATGATCAACCATATGAACCGGGATTCTTATTGTCCTTGATTGATCAGCTATTGCTCGAGTAATTGCTTGTCTTATCCACCAAGTTGCGTAAGTAGAAAACTTAAAACCTCTTCTCCAATCATATTTTTCCACTCCTCTAATTAAACCTTTATTACCTTCTTGAATCAAATCTAAAAAAGATAATCTTCTACCTAAATATTTTTTAGCGATTGAAACAACTAATCTTAAATTAGCTTTTATTAACAAATCTTTTGCTTTTTTATCGCCTTTTTCATAACGTTTTGCTAAATTAATCTCATCTTCAAAAGTTAAAAGTGGTGTTTTTCCAATTTCTTTTAAATACATTTTTATTGGATCCAACGATTCTCCATGTTTCAACACTACTAATTGCTCTAGTTCTTTTTCAATTTCTTCAACTGATTTTTTCGCTTCAGCCTCTTCACGAGTAGAAATGGTTTCAAAAATATCAATTCCTTTTTTTAATGCTTGATCAAAAAAATCATCGATTTCTTCAATATGTTTTTCTGGTTCAGAATAGACTAATAAAATATCATCCTGAACTAAAAAACCATCTTCTTTACCTTGGTTTAATAATTCCTTTAATGTCTTAGGAAGTTTATATTTAGTCATAATTTAAATTTTACTATTTTATCAGTCTTTTTTCTACTTCTTTTAATTGTTGATTTAACTCAATTAATTGTTGACTATTTTCTTCTCCTTTCTCAAGAATTTCTTTTATCTGTCTTTTTAAATAATTTTTTTTAATCTCATAACAAAGTTTCTCTAAATTTTCCATCTCTAAATCTACTTCAAAACTAGCAAAAAGATATATCTCATCAAAAACTTCTTTAATCTCCGGCTCTAATGTATTTATAAATTTTTTTAAAGAAAAAGCTTGATTTTTTTTAGTAAAATCTTGAAACTTTTCAATTAATTTTTGATGGGCGACTATTTTAAAATATTCTTTTTTTAAAATCTGAAAAAGCTTTTCAAAAATTAATTTTGGCTTATCATTTTGGAAAATATAACTAATAATGTATTTTTCTATTAAGATTTCTCTATCTTCTTTTGTTAATTTCTTTATTGATTTTCCTATTAAATTTGCTTGGTTTTTTTTTCTCATTCTTCTTAACACTTCTTCAATGCTTTTTTCAGAAACATCTAATAAATTACTTATTTTTTTAATATAAAAAGATTTAACTATTGGATTATTAATTTTTTCAATAAATGGTAGTATTTCATCGGCAAACTTTTTTTTATCGTAAGAAGTTTCATCAGAATATTTTTCTTTTAAACTATTAATTAAATAGTCATAAACCGGTAAAGCATTTTTAAGATTTTTTTTAAAATTAATAAAATCTTTCTTAATAGCTTCATCAGGATCTTTACCAATCGTTAATCTCACTACCATAATCTCTAAGTCAAGTTTTTCTGCTTCTTCAATACTTCTTTTAGTCGATTCTTCACCAGCAACATCAGCATCTAACAATAAAGTAATTTTTGAAGTGTATCTTTTTAATAACATTAACTGCTCATAAGTTAAAGCTGTTCCTTTAATAGCGACAACATTCGTTAATCCAAATTGATAAGGCATAATCATATCAAACTCTCCTTCAACAATATAAACATTTTTTTCTTTAGAAATTGAATCTTTAGCTAGATCTATACCAAACAAAGTCTCTCTTTTATGATAGATTGGTGTTTCTGGACTATTAATATATTTAGCTTCTTTTTCATTACCTTCTAAAATTCTTCCAGAAAAAGCAATTACATTTCCTCGACTATCTTTAATTGGAAAAATTAATCTTTTTCTAAAACGATCATAATAATTATTTTTTTCAGTTTTTATTATTAAACCATTTTCATAAATTTCCTCATCAGTAAATTTTTTTGCTTTTAAAAATTTTTTTAAAGAATCCCGACTATCAGGAGCATAACCTAAATTAAATTTTTTAATAATTTCTTCTTTTATTTGCCTCTTTTTCAAGTAATTAAAAGCTTTTTCTCCAATTTTATTTTTCATTAATAAATAATTAAAAAACTCCATTGCTAAATAATTCATATGAAAAAATCTTTCCCTTTTTTTCCAGGTTTTATCTTCAATATCTATTTTTTTTAAAACTACTCCAGTTTTTTTCGCTAACTCTCTTAATGCTTCAATAAAAGTAATCTTATCCCATTTCATTAAAAACTTAATTACATCTCCTCCTTCATTACAAGCACCAAAACAATGCCAAATTTGCCTATCAGGAGAAACAATAAATGAAGGAGTTTTTTCTTGATGAAATGGACACAAACCTTTAAAATTTCTTCCGACTTTTTTTAGAGTAATAAGACTACCTATATAATCAACAATATCTATCTTTCTTTTTATCTCTTCAATCGGATTATCCATTCTTGATTATTTTAACATATTTTATCTTTATTTAATCTTTATTTTTTTTATATTATAATAAAACTATATGATTTATTTATTTATATCAGAATACAAAATTAAAGCCTTATCTTTAAAAAAAACTCTTCTTGGTCAAGAAGAAGTTTCTTTTTTTGAAAAAAAATATGAAACAAAACTTTTAGAAAAAGGTCATCCAGTAAACGATGATCTTTTAGCTTCAGCAATAAAAGAAACTCTATCTTTAGGAAAAATTAATGATAAAAATGTTTTTTTAATCCTTCCCCAAGAGGTTTTTATTTTTTTTAGAACTGATGTTCCTAATGATATTGCTTCTTCAGCTCTAAAATCTTTCATCAATGATAAAGCTCGAACTCAATTAACAATTTCAATTGATAATTTAATTGGTGATTATTTTTTGAAAAATAATAATGAACAAAAAGTAGTTAATTTTTATGGTCTAAATCAAAATCTTTACTATCAGTATCAAAAAATTTTTTCTCTTATTGAATTAAAAATCGAAAACATAATTTCAGAAACAATTGTTTATTATAAACTTTTCGAAAAAACTTTAACATTAGAAAAAAAAGAAATTATTCTTTATTTACATATTGAAAAAAATTATGGCTACGGTTATTTATATGATAATTTTGGTTTAATAGAAAACGAAAAGTTTAGTTTTGATATAAAAGAAGAAAAAATTGAAGAGATTGTTAAAAAACTTATTAATAAATTATCTGAAAATCAAAAAAAACCTAATCGTTTAATTATTTCTGGTGAAGGAAGTGAAAATATCCGTCAAGATACTTTTACTAAAGAAGTTGGTGTCTGGACAAACCCTTTAAAAAGAATTATCTCTAATTTTTATGATCAATATCTTAAACTTTTAATTATTAATAAAAATAAACCTTTCCCAATATTAAATTTTGATATTTGTTTTGCTGGCTTTATTTTTAATAAAGAAGAAAAATTTTCTTTAGGAAAAATAACCTCAACTTCAACTTACGAAAAAAAATCTTTAACTTTATATAAAATATCATTTAAAAAAGAATTAATTATATTTATTACTTCTTTTGCTTTATCTTTTGGATTATTTTTTATTCTATTTCAAATTAAAAATAATCAACTATTTACTAATAAAAAAACTATTATCAAACCAACCCCAACTATTAAACTACCAACTCTAACACCAACTCCGATCTTTAAAAAAGAAGAATTAAAAATTGAAATTTTAAATGGTTCTGGTGTTCCTGGAAAAGCTTCGGAAATGAAAAAAATTCTTAAAGAAAAAGGTTATCAGGAAATTATTACTGGTAACGCTGATAACTTTGATTATAAAAAAACTGAAATTAAAGTAAAAAAAGATAAATATCAAGCTTTATCAATGTTAAAAAATGATTTAAAAGAATATCTTACCTCATTTGATGAAGGTCTTCTTGAGGAAAAAGAAACTGCTGATGTCATTATCACTTTCGGTAGTGATTTTAGATAAAAATCTATTTTTAAAATGGATAAATCTGAAATTAAAAAAAAACTTGATACGATTCTTTTTAAAGCTAATTTAGAAGAAAAAAGACAAGCTTTAAAAAAATTAGAAGAGTTAACTTTAGATAATAATTTTTGGCTCGATCCTAAAAAATCTGTTGAAACAATGAAACAAATTAATGATCTAAAAAAAGAAATTGAAGATATCGAGATGATGCAACTACTTTATGAAGAAAATCAAGTTGATGAGTTAAAAAAATTAATAAAAAAATACGAAATTTTGCTTTTTTTATCTGGACCATACGATAAATCTGATGTAATTTTTTCCATCCATGCAGGTCAAGGAGGAACTGAAGCAATGGACTGGTCGCTAATGCTATTTCGAATGTATACAAGATTTTTTGAAAAAAAAGGTTGGCGATGGGAAGAAATTGACCGTGTTCCAGGTGAAGAAGCCGGAATAAAGTCTTCAACAATTTATGTTAATGGAAATTATGCTTATGGTCTACTTAAAGGCGAAGCAGGAGTTCATCGATTAGTTAGACAATCACCTTTTAATGCTGATAAATTAAGACAGACCTCGTTTGCTTTAGTTGAAGTTTTACCTCAAATCAAAGAATCAGATATTGAAATTAAAGAAGAAGATTTAGAATGGCAGTTTTACCGATCAGGTGGTAAAGGTGGTCAAAATGTTAATAAAGTAGCCACCGCTGTCAGATTAATTCATAAAACAACTGGAATCGTTGTTACTTCTCAAACAGAAAGATATCAAGGAGCCAATCGAGAAAATGCTTTAAAAATCTTAAGAGCTAAACTTTGGGCAATTAAAGAAGAAAAAAAACAAAAAACCATTCAAGGATTTAAAACAGAAACTATTGCTTCCTGGGGAAGACAGATTCGCAGTTATGTTCTCCATCCCTATAAATTAATCAAGGATTTAAGAACTAATTATGAAGATAATAACCCTGATCGCGTTTTGGATGGATATCTTGACGGGTTTATTGAAGAATTTTTAAAATTTAATAATCAATAATTAAAAATTTTATGATATCTTAAAATTATATGTATAAAAACATCATTAAGCCCTTAGAAAAAACTGAAAAACAAATAAAATTAATAAGTTTTTTTCTTTTTGTTGCTTTCTTTTCAATAGTGGGAACAATCACTGGTTTTTTTCTATCCAGAATTAATCAACCAAAAACTAATCAAATAATTGAAACTAATAATAAAAAAATTGTTGGCGTCGTTGATAAAAAAACTTTCAAAGATTCAGCAGAAGGAATTTTAAGAGAAGGTGGAATTGATGGTGAAGGTAATTTTCATCTAGAAAGATCTGGAGGTGAATCTCAAAATGTTTATCTAACTTCATCAACTGTTGATTTATCAGAATTTATAGGAAAAAAAGTTAAGGTTTATGGTCAAACCTTTGCTGGTGAAAAAGCTGGTTGGTTAATGGATGTTGGTTACATTGAATTTTTAAAATAATTTTAAATGATTATCTTTGATCAGGTTACCAAAAAATTTCCTCTTGGAAATATTGCCTTAGATAAGGCTAATTTTACTATTGAGAAAAATGATTTTGTTTTTTTAGTTGGTCCTTCTGGTGCTGGAAAAACCACTATTTTAAAATTAATTTTAAAAGAATTAATTCCTAGTTCAGGTTCGATTGTTATTGATGATGAAGATATTAATAATTTAACTGCAAATAAAATTCCTAATTTGAGAAAAAAATTCGGCGTAGTCTTTCAAGATTTTAAAGTTTTATATGATAAAAATGTTTTTGAAAATGTTGCCTTAACCTGTCAGGTAGAAAATTATAATTTTAAACAACTAAAAGAAAAAACTATTGAGACTTTGAGATTAGTTAATTTGGAAGAAAAAAAATATTTGTTTCCTATTCAACTATCTGCTGGTGAACTCCAAAGAGTAGCTATTGCTCGAGCTATAGTTACAAACCGGCCTTATCTTTTAGCCGATGAACCAACGGGTAATTTAGATCCAAAAACCAGTTGGGAAATTATAAAAATTTTTAAAAAATTTGAAAATAAAAAAACTATTATTATTGCTACTCATAATAGCGATATTGTTAATAGTTTAGAAAAAAGAGTAATTACTTTAAAAAACGGTAAAATTATAAAAGATAAAAGAAAAGGAGGCTACCAATTATGAATAACTTCTTTTTATCATTAAAAAGAACTCCTTATCAAACGTTAGCTAATATTTTAGTTCTTTTTTTTAGTTTATTTTTAATTTCAGTTATTTTAATTTTTTCTAGTTTTTTAAATGGATTTTTAAATTATGTTGAAAGTAAACCACAAGTAACTGTTTATTTTAAACCAAATACTGATGAAAATTATATTGCAAAACTTAAAGAAGAAATTAATCAAACTAATAAAGTAGCTAATATTATTTATATTGATCAAAAAAAAGCTTTTGAAATTTATAAAAATTTAAACAAAGATAATCCATTACTTTTGGAAATGGTCTCTCCAGAAACAATGCCTGCCTCTTTAGAAATTTATCCAAAAAAACCTAAATATTTAGAAGAAATTGCTAATAGTTTTAAAAATAAAGACAATATTGATGAAGTTCAATATCAAGCTGATATTATTGAAAAACTTCTTAATATTAATCGCGCAATAAGAATTGGTAGTTTAATTTTTGTTATTTATCTTACTCTAATGACAATTCTGGTAATTACTACCACCACTTGGTTTAAAATTTCTCTAAAAAAAGAAGAGATTGATCTTTTAAGATTGCTAGGAGCGTCAAATTTTTATATTATAAAACCATATTTAAATGAAAATTTCTTTTTAGCAACAACTACCTCTTTAACTAGTTTTTTATTAATTTTAGGAGTAATTTTTTACTTTAATCCGTTTATTAAAAATTATTTGGCTGGTATTAATGAGTTGTTTTTAGATTTAAATTTTATAAAACTAAATATCTGGCCTTTAAATTTTACTTTTTTAAGTTTGGTTTTTGGTGTTTCCTGGTTGTTTAGTGTAATCATTTGTTTATTTTCTACATATCTTGCTACTAATAAATATCTCAAAGTATAATTAAAATAAAATGAAAAAATTTTTTTTGATAGTTATTTTTTTGTTATTAATAAGCTTACCTTATTTAAACACTTTCGCTCAAAACACTTCACAATCAGATGAGCTCCAAAAAAAAATTGCTGATTACGAAAATAAACTGGCAGAAATTAGAAAACAAAAAAATACTTTAGCTACCCAAATTCAATTAATGGATACTCAAATATATTTAACAACTTTAAAAATTCAAGAAACTGAAAAAAAAATCGAGTCAACTCAAAAAGAAATTGAACTTTTAGATAGCAAAATTGTTAATCTTGATGCTAATTTAGATAGTTTATTAAAAACCTTTATTGCTAAAGTAATTAATGATTATAAAAAAAGAAACTTATCTTTATATTCCATTATCTTAGAAGCTAATAATTTTGCTAACTTTTTTAGAAAAATAAAGTATATTCAATCAACACGAGAAGCTAATAAAGAGTTAATTTTAAAAGTCCAACAAGCCAAAGCTAATTATCAAGAACAAAAAAAACTTAGAGAAGAAAAAACAACCTATCTTGAAAATTTAAAAGTTACTCTTAACAACCAAAAAGCCGAGTTAAATAATCAAAAATTGGCAAAACAACAAATATTAAAAACAACAGAGAATGATGAAATTAAATATCAACAACTACTTGCAAGAGCTAAGGCAGAATTTGAAGCTATACAAAATATTATTATTGGTGCAGGTAATGAAGTATTTATCAAGGAAGTTAAAAAAGGTGATTTAATCGCTACTATAATTTCTGGACAATCTTGTAATTCTTCAGGTTCACATTTGCATTTTACTGTATTAGAAAATGGAGTTGTTAAAAATCCTTTTTCTTATTTAAAAAATATAAATTATATTGACGAGTCAAATGGTGACCTTTGGGCACCCTCAGGTAATTGGGATTGGCCTATCTCTTCACCGGCAATATTTACCCAAGGATTTGGTGAAACTTGGGCTGTTAGGAATTTACCTTGGTTAAGATCTATTTATAAATTTCATAACGGAATAGATATATACAATTCCTCATTAGAGGTTTTTGCTGTAGCTGATGGAAAACTTTATAGAGGAAATTATAATGTAGGTTGTTTATTGCCTTATACTAAATTAATCCATAACGATTCTAATATTGCTACTTTATATCTTCATACTTATACTAAAAATTAAATAAAACAACTATTTATTCAACTTATGTTAAATCTAGTCTACAGACAAAAATAATTCTTTATCTTAAAATCTTAAATATAATGAAAAAATTAATCATTTGTTTAATTTTTTTGATATTCTATTATTTTTATATTCCTAATAATTTATATGCAGCTTTTTCTTTAAAAGTTGCCAGTTTATCAGCTAATGTTATAAGTTCTACTGAAGAAGCTATTTTAGTAAATTTACAAATAACTGATCTTCCTAGTGACTCCTATTTTCGAGTTGCTTTTCAAAAACAAGAAGGTGCTTTTTATTTTGGATATATAAAAAATCATTTAAATCAATGGATTAAAGTTTCTGATAATTGTAATAATTTTTACTTTACTAACAAATCAACTACAGAACTAACAATCCCTTTAAAAATTGGCGATTATACTATTGAGTCAGGAACTTATAATATCAAAGCTCATCGTTATACAATCTCATGCAATAGCACCGTATCTATTAATTCGCTTCCTATTGAAATTATACTTCCTTCACCCACTCCCACTTTAACATCAACACTCACCCCCTCTCAAAATTACTCTCCTACCCCATTACCAACTCCAACAAGTACATTAATTCCAACAATTACTCCATCACCAACTCTAGAGCCTATTTCTTTTAATAACATTTTTATCTCTGAAGTAATGGTTAATCCAAATTCAGGCGATAAAGAATGGATCGAGTTATATAATGATAATGACTTTGACGTTAATATAGACAATTGGTACATTGATGATATTGAAAATGGCGGCGCGTCACCTCGTAAATTTTCTTGTTTTATCAAAGCAAAAAGTTATTGTATTATTGAATTAACATCAGCAATCTTTAATAACTCAAAAGACTCGGTTAGACTGCTAGATTTTAACAAAAACTTAAAGGATGACTTTGAATATCAAAACAGTCTTCAAGGAAAAAGCTATGGAAGAATCAATTTTGAAAATAATGACTTCTGCCTTGAGGAACCATCACCTAATAATTCTAATAATTCTTGTATTATTAATTTAACTCCTACGTTAACTCCCCTCTTAACTTCTATTATTAAAACAACAACCTCTAATATTATAAATAATTTAAAAGAAACTAAAATCCTTAAACCAACAACTCAATTAATAAAACTTAATTATTTAAATAATACTAATCATTACAATTCAAATGTTGATAATTATCAATCTAATAATGTACTAGGTATTACTACTCAAAAAGTTTTCAAAAAACATAATCAGAATCTTTATTATCTATTTTTCCTATCTATTATTTATAGTACTTTGACTATTATCTCTATTTTAATTAAAATAAAAATAATTAGTTATGAAAAAATTAAAAGAATTTTTTTATCATCTTCTTATCCCCAATGAAAAAAACAACTATCAAGGTAAAGTTCTTCATCATGATTTTTTAACTATCTACTTGCTTTTTGCTTTAATAATTACTTTTTTCTTTAAAAAATTTGACACTAACATTTTAGGTTTTGCTACTGATATTTCTATTGAAAAACTTTATCAATTAACCAATAAAGAAAGAATAAAAAATAATTTACCAACTTTAAACTATAATGAAAAACTTGCTCATGCTGCATATCTGAAAGCAAAAGATATGTTTGCTAATAATTATTGGTCTCATTATGCGCCCGATGGTAAAAAACCTTGGGATTTTATTTTAGAAGCAGGATATGACTATGAATATGCAGGTGAAAATTTAGCCAAAAATTTTTTATTTAGCCAAGGAGTTATTTCTGCTTGGATGAATTCACCATCACATAAAGAAAATATTTTAAAAAAAGACTATACTGATGTTGGTTTTGCTGTTGTTAATGGTGTTTTAAATGGCGAAGAAACTACTCTGGTAGTTCAAATGTTTGGTAAACCTATCAACCAATCGACTTCAACAACTTTTTCTTTTCCAATTAAAAATACAAGTGCAAAAAATATCGAAAATATTAACACAAAAAAATTCAATGTTTTAGCAAAAACAAATAAAGAAAAAAAATCTCCGTTAAAAAATTATTTTTATAATATAAATATTTTATTTTTTGGATTTTTATTATTAGCTTTATTATTAGACTTTTATTATATAAATAAATTAAAAATTATTAGATTTTCTTCAAAAAATTTTTCTCATTTAATCTTTATTATTTTTATTATTATTGGTTTATTAATTATTACTAAAGGTGCAATTATTTAAACTATGATTACGTTTTTTCTAAAAAATCTAAAAAAATATTTTATTGATTATTTAATATTCATTACTGTTGGTATTCTATTTATTACTTTATTATCTTTTTTTAAAGGTAATCGTTTTGAACAGTTTATTATTATTACTCTATTTGTCAATCTTTATATTTTTTGGGGCGTTTTTCATCATATCAAATTAAATAGACTTAATCTAAAAATTGTGGTAGAATATATAATTATTGGTTTTTTAACCATATTTTTATTAAAATTAATTTTAATTTAATGAAAGGTGTAATTTTAGCCGGTGGATTAGCTACAAGACTTCGACCATTAACTTTAGTTACTAATAAACATTTATTACCTATCTATAATAAACCAATGATTTATTATCCTTTACAATCAATGATAAAAGCAGGAATAAAGGAAATTTTGATTTCAACTTCTCCTGATCACGCTGGAGCTTTTACTGAACTTTTAAAAGATGGTCGAGAATTTGGAGTAAAAATTTATTATTCTGTTCAAGATAATCCTAAAGGAGGTATTGCTCACGCTATTGGCTTAGCAAAAGAGTTTATTGAAAATAAAAAAGTTTTAGTGATTTTAGGTGATAATATTTTTGGCTATAATCTTAAACCATCTATTGAACAATTTAAAAACAAAAAAAAAGGAGCAATGATTTTTGGTGTAAAATTTCCTCAAATGATCGCTAAGAATTATGGCGTTATTGAGATAGACAATCAAGGAAAAGTAATTTCTATTGTCGAAAAACCAAAATATCCAAAATCAGATATTGCTCAAACTGGTATATACATGTATGATAATCGAGTTTTTGATTTTATTAAAAAATTAAAACCATCAGCTAGAGGCGAACTTGAAGTAACTGATTTAAATAATTTTTATTTAAAAGAAGGAACTCTTGAATGTAAAATTATAGATTGGTGGATTGATGCAGGATCTTCTCATGACGAACTATTAAGAGCTAATAATTTAGTTGCAGAAAAAATAAAAAATAAATTACTTTAAAAAAGTATGACAGAAATTCAAATTCTTCTATCAATTGCCATATTAATTACAACTCTTTTTATAATCACAACAGGTATACAATTATTTTTATTATTTAAAGATTTAAAAAAAATAATAAAAAAAATTAATTTTTTTTTAAACGAAGATAACTTCGATAAAAAAAATTATTCTAGTGAAAAAAAAGAGTTATTGAAAAAAAAACGCATCTTTTTAGAAAATATTATTAATAAAATTAAATTTAATATTGAAAATAATCATAATAATAAAAAAATTTTTTTTAAAAAAAATAAGATTGACATTTGAAAAAAATTATTGTATTATATATAAGTTTTCTGATTCCCTCTTAATAAGAGGGTTTTTCTATTATTAAAAATAAGGTTAATACATCCTTTCATTTCAACAGATGATTAAAAAAAACAATCACAAAGTAATCATAAATACTAAAAAAAACCTTTTTTTAGGAAAAAAAACTAATAATAAACTTGAAAAAATTGATCTTATAGAAATTCAAAAACAATCTTGGAACAATTTTATTAATAACAATTTAAAAGAAACATTAGAAGAATTTTTTCCTATTGATGATTATACTGGTAAAAAATTTACTCTTTATTTTGAAGATCTTTTTTTTAGCGATCCTCGATATTCTTTAGAACTTTGCTTAAGAAAAAAACTAACTTATGATTGTCCTGTTTATTTAAAATTAAAACTTTTAAACAAAAAAACCGGCCAAGAAAAATACCAAGATGTTTACTTTTTTAATCTACCAAAAATGACCAAAAGAGGAACTTTTATTATTAATGGAATTGAAAGAGCTATTATTAATCAAATAGTTCGTTCTCCAGGAGTTTATTTTACCGCTGAAATTGATAAAGCTACTGGTTTAACTTTATATAATGCAGAAATAAGACCTTATATCGGCGCTTGGATTGATTTAACAATCAATAAAAATGGTTTAATAGAAATTAAAATCAATAAAAAAAGAAAATTTTTAGCCACTATCTTATTGAAAGCTTTTGATGGTGAATCAAACAATATTCTTTTATCCTATTTTAATGATATAGATAAAGACTTAATTGAAAAATATCTATTACCTACTTTTAAAAAAGATCAAGTAAAAAATAAAGATGAAGCAGTTCTTGAAATTTATAAAAAAATCAAGCCAGGCGAACCTTTAATATTAGAAAATGCCTATCAAACTATCAATAATCTTTTTTTTGATTATAAAAGATATTCATTATCAAATGTAGGACGCTATAAAATTAATAAAAAATTGGGATTAAATATAGAAATAAAAAAAGAAAATTATCTTTTAACTAAAGCTGATTTAATAGCAACTATTAAGTATTTAGTTAACTTAACTAAAGGAAAAGGTGAATTTGATGATATTGATCATTTAGGAAATCGAAGAATTAGAACTGTTGGAGAATTAGTTTCTATGTATGGTATTAGAGTTGGAATGGTTAGAGTTACTCGAGAAATTAAAGAAAGAATGAGTTTAGTCACCAATGATAATAATGTTTTACCTTCTCAAATAGTAAACTCCAAACCATTGATTATGGCTATTAATTCATTCTTTAGAACAAATCAACTCTCCACTATAGTTGATCAAACTAATCTTTTATCTGAACTTGATAATTTAAGACGTATTACGGTTGGTGGACCTGGTGGAATTGAAAAAGAAAGAGCTTCATTCTCCATAAGAGATATTTCTAGTTCTCAATATGGGAGAATTTGTCCAATTAGAAGTCCAGAAGGTCCAAATATCGGTGTTGTTACTTACATGGCCTTATACTCAAAAGTTAATCAATATGGCTTTTTAGAAACTCCTTATAAAAAAGTTGTTAATGGAAAAGTTACTAATGAAATTGTTTATCTTCAAGCTGATGATGAAGAAAACTATTATATAACCTCAGCTAATACCGAAGTTGACGAAAATAATTATATTATCAAAGACTACGTCGTAGCACGTTATAAAGGAGAAATTATTGAGGTTTCAAAAGATAAAATCAATTTTATTGACGTTTCTCCAAAACAAATTGTTGGTGTGTCAGCTTCTTTAATACCCTTTTTACAAAATGATGATGCTTCACGTGCTTTAATGGGTACTCACATGCAATGTCAAGCAGTTCCATTAATTAAACCTCAATCTCCAATTGTTAATACTGGAGAAGAAGAAAAAATAGCAAGAGCTTTAGGAAGAACAATTACAGCTCCAGAAAACGGAATTGTTAAATATGTTGATGGAAAAAAAATAATTATACATGGAGAAAGTGGAAAAATATATGAATACAATTTAGAAAGATTTGTTAGAACTAATAAAAATGTTGCTTTCGATCAAAAACCATTAGTTGAATTAAACCAAAAAATTAAAAAGGGAGATTTAATAATCGATGGGCCGGCAACCAAAAATGGTAAATTAGCTTTAGGACAAAATGTTGTTGTTGCTTATACAACATTAAATGGTTTAGGATATGAAGATGGTTTTGTAATCTCTGAAAGATTAGTTAAAGAAGACATTTTAACTTCAATTACAATGGAAGAGTTTATAGCTGATTTAGTTGATACAAAACTTGGACCTGAAGAATTAACCAGAGATATTCCAAATGTCAGAGAAGAATTATTAGCTAATCTTGATAAAAATGGATTGATTAATATCGGAACAGAAGTTAAAGGAGGCGATATTTTAGTCGGGAAAATAGCTCCAAAAGGCGAAAAAGAATTAACAGCCGAAGAAAGATTATTAAGAGCTATCTTTGGAGAAAAAGCTAAAGATGTTAAAGATACTTCATTAAGAATGCCTTATGGTAAAAGAGGAGTTGTTGTTGGAATAGAAATTATTGATGCTAAAAAAGATCCTAATGAATTAGAACCCAGTGTTTTAAAAAGAATTATAATCAATACTGCCCAATTAAGAAAAATATCTGTTGGTGATAAATTAGCCGGTCGACATGGAAATAAAGGGGTAATATCAAAAATTCTTCCTGAGTGGGATATGCCCTATTTAGAAGATGGAACTCCAGTGGATGTTATTCTTTCTCCTTTATCAATTTTATCAAGAATGAATTTAGGTCAATTGTTTGAAAATTTATTAGGTACTATAGCTAAATACAATAATGTAGAAATCACTGTTCCCGTTTTTGAAAAAATAAAAGAAGATTTTATTATAAATGAATTAAAAAAACTAGGTCTTCCAATTGATGGAAAAGTCACTTTATATAATGGTCAAACTGGTTTACCCTTTGATAAAAAAGTATTGGTCGGAACAAGTTATATTATGAAATTAATTCATATGGTCGAAGATAAATTTCATGCTCGATCAGTTGGACCATATTCACTAGTTACCCAACAACCTTTAGGAGGTAAATCTCAACTCGGAGGTCAAAGATTTGGCGAAATGGAAGTATGGGCTTTAGAATCTCATCGAGTACCATACGTTCTACAAGAAATGCTAACTATTAAAAGCGATGATGTTCGAGGTAGAACTAAGACATTTGAATCAATTATTAAAGGATTGGAAATACCACAATCTAATGTCCCTGAATCATTTAATGTTTTAATTAAAGAATTAAATGCTTTAGGATTAACAATTGAATATATTAAATAAACCTATGGATAATAATAACATTATTGATTTTTTTGGTTTACAAATTAAATTAGCTTCACCTGAAGATATTTTAAAATGGTCTCATGGAGAAGTCACTAAACCAGAAACAATTAATTATCGAACTTTTAGAGCAGAAAAAGACGGTCTTTTCGATGAAAAAATTTTTGGACCAACTAAAGATTATGAATGTTATTGTGGTAAATATAAAAGAATTCGTTATAAAGGAATAATCTGTGATCGATGTGGTGTAGAAGTAACTACTTCAGCTGTTAGACGAGAAAGAATGGGCCATATAAAACTAGCCTCTCCTATAGCTCATATTTGGTATTTTAAAGGATCTTCTTCAGTTTTAAGTATCATTTTAGACATTCCTCCTCAATCTTTAGAAAGAATAATTTATTATGCTTTTTACTTAGTAAAAGACGTCAATAAAGAAAAACAAAAAAAAGCAGTTAAAGCAATAGAAGATTATCAAAACGAAGAAATTAAAAAATTAGAAGAAGAACACATAATGAAAGAAGAAGAAATCAAAAAAAAGTATGAAAAAGAAAAAGAAGAAACAAAAAAAAGAATTATTAATCAAGAACAATGGGAAATAGCTAAGCAAGAAATTGATTTTAAATTAAGAGAACAATTAAAATTAATTTCAAATTTGTATATAGAAAAAAAATCAAAAACCATAAGTTTTTATGATAGAATAGCTAAATTAATAAAAAATATTTCAATAAATGGAACTATTGAAGAAGATGATTATCTTTTCTTAAAAGAAAAAAACATTGAAGACTTTTTAACTGTTGGTATGGGATCAGAAGTTATTTATGAAATTTTAAATAAATTTGATACTAAAAAAGAATATGAAAAAACAATTAATGAATTGAATGATGCACGTGGTGAAAAAAGAAATAAACTATTAAAAAAAGCTCGAATTCTTGAATCATTTATTAAATCGAAAATCGAGCCTAAATGGATGATTTTAACTGTTTTACCTGTTATTCCTCCTGATTTAAGACCAGTTGTTCAACTTCCAGGTGGAAAATTCGCTACATCAGATTTAAATGATCTTTATCGAAGAGTTATTAATCGAAATAATCGTTTAAAACAATTAATTGATTTAGGCGCACCAGAAATAATTTTAAGAAATGAAAAAAGAATGTTGCAAGAAGCTGTGGATTCATTAATAGACCTGCAAAAAACTCGAGGTCGAGCAAAAACTAAAGGAGCTGCCTCAAAAGTTCAAAAATCCTTATCTGATATATTAAGAGGTAAACAAGGACGATTTAGACAAAATTTATTAGGAAAAAGAGTAGATTACTCTGGTCGATCAACTATAATTGTTGGACCAGAATTAAAATTAGATCAAGTTGGTATTCCAAAAGAAATGGCTTTAGAACTTTTTAAACCCTTCTTGCTTCACGAAATTATTGTTCGTGGTTTAGCACCAAATATTAAAAGTGCTAAAAACTTTTTAGAAAGAAAAGAACCGATTGTTTATGATATTTTAGAAGAAATAACAAAAAATCACCCTGTTTTACTTAATAGAGCTCCAACTTTACATAAACTATCAATTTTAGGTTTTTATCCTGTTTTAACCGATGATTATGCTATTAAACTTCATCCAACTGTTTGCGCTGGTTATAATGCTGATTTTGATGGCGATGCAATGGGAGTCTTTCTTCCTTTATCTAAAAAATCAATTGAGGAAGTAAAAAACCGTATGCTTCCTTACTACAACCTTTTAAAACCAGCTGATGGCTCACCTATTGTATTGCCAAATAAAGAAATGGCTTTAGGTTGTTATTATTTAACCACTTTTGATAATAATTACAAAGATAAAAAAGATGAAGAATTAAAAATATTTGCTTCAGAACAAGAAGCCTTGAGTTTTTATGATTTACAAAAAATTAAACTAAGAGACCCTATTTTTGTTAAAATTAACAATAAAGTTATTAAAACTTCTGTAGGTAGAATTATTTTAAATAAAATTTTACCGAAAGAATTAAGATTTATTAATCAAGAATTAAAAGCTTCTGATATAAAAAATTTAATTATTAAAGCAATTAAACTTTTTGATGAAAAAACCGTTGGTAAATTGATCGATGACTTAAAAGATATTGGTTTTTATGGAGCTACTTTAGCTGGAGGCCCGTCTGTTTCTATTTTTGATTGTAAAATTATTGAAGATAAAAATAAAATTATAGAAAATACAGAAAAAGAAATAGAAAAAATTAATAAAAATTACGAACAAGGTCTTTTAACAATAGAAGAGAAAAAAAGATATTCAAATAAATTATGGATAGAAACAACAGAAAAATTAGCTAATTTAACATGGAACAGTATTGAGGAAGAAAATCCAGTAAAAATAATTATTAAATCTGGAGGAGCTAGAGCCTCTAAAGAACAATTAAAGCAACTTTCAGCTATAAAAGGCTTAGTAGTTGATCCTTTAGGTAAAATTATTGAAGTACCAACTAAATCAAACTATAGAGAAGGTTTATCAATTTTTGAATATGTTATAAATGCCCGTGGAGCAAGAAAAGGATTAACTGACTCTGCTTTAAAAACCGCTGATGCTGGTTATTTAACCAGAAGATTAGTCGATGTTGCTCATGATATGATTATCCGAGAAGAAGATTGTGGAACAACTGAAGGCTTAGAAATATCAACTTCAGATCAAAGAGGTAATAAATTCAAAGAAAGAATTTTCGGACGCTATGAAATTAAGACCAATCAATTAATTAATGAAGATAAAATTCAAGAAATTGAAAAAAATAATATTAAAAAAATCACTGTTAGAACTCCATTATTTTGTAAATCGCCTTATGGTATATGTCAAAAATGTTACGGTTTAGATCTATCTACTAATAAACTCGTTGAAATTGGCACACCAGTAGGTGTTATTGCCGCTCAATCAATTGGAGAACCAGGTACTCAATTAACAATGAGAGTCAGACATTTTGGTGGTATTGTTATTTCAGATGTAACTCAAGGTCTTCCAAGAGTTGAAGAACTTTTTGAAACACGAACACCAAAAATTGTCTCTCCTATCTCTGAAATTAGTGGTAGAGTATCTATACAAGAAGATACTAATAAAGATGTTTACCATATAAAAATAATTACGGAAAATAAAAACTCACAAATTAAAGAACAAGAATTTACTATTCCTAAATCACAAAAATTAAAAGTTAAAGATGGTGATTTAATCACAAGTGGCACTCCTTTATCAGAAGGTTATTTAAATGTTAATGATGTGTTATCAATCAAAGGTTTAAAAGTAGCTCAATTATATTTATTAGACGAAATTCAAAAAGTCTATGAATCTCAAGGAATTATAATTCATGATAAACATTTTGAAATAATCATAAGAAAAATGAGTGATAAAGTTATTATAGATGATGAAGGTGATACATCTTTTATTAAAGATGAAGTTGTTTCAAGAATAAGATTTGAAGAAGAAAATAAAAAAATTCTCGCTAAAGGTCAAAAACCAGCTACTGGAAAAATATCTATTTTAGGAATCTCTAAAGCGGCAATTCATACCGACTCTTGGTTATCCGCAGCTTCTTTTGAACAAACAACCAATGTTTTAAGTTCAACGGCCATTAAAGGACAAGTTGATTACTTGTTAGGATTAAAAGAAAATGTTATAATAGGCAGATTAATACCAGTTAATAAAGAATTAATTAATAAATATTATTCTCAGTTTTTAAGAAAATATGCCAACTATCAATCAACTAATAAAGAAAAAAAGGAATAAAAAAATAAAGAAATCTAGAGCTATAGCTCTAAAAAAAAGTTTTAACTTTTTAAAAAGAAAATATACTGAAAATAATAATCCTTTTAAAAGAGGTGTTTGTACGGTGGTAAGAACCATGACGCCAAAAAAACCTAATTCTGCTTTAAGAAAAGTTGCCAGAGTCAGATTATCAAACAAAATGGAAGTCACTGCCTATATTCAAGGTATCGGTCATAATTTAGCCGAACACTCAATTGTTTTAATAAGAGGTGGAAGAGTTAAAGATTTACCTGGTGTTAAATACCATATTGTTCGAGGAAAATACGATACTGCTGGAGTTGTCAATCGAGTTACCTCAAGATCAAAATATGGAACTAAATTACAAAAAACTCAACCAACTAGTTAGTTTAGTTTAATTTAAAATATGCCAAGACACAAATATAAAAAAATAACAATCAAACCAGATAAACTTTATAATAGTTTTGAAATCGCTAAATTTATAAATTACGTAATGATTGACGGTAAAAAAACTATTGCTGAAAAAATTGTTTATAAAGTTTTAGAACAAATTAAAAATAAAGTAAATAAGAATCCTTTAGAAATCTTTTATAAAGCAATAGAAAACACCTCCCCATCAATGGAAGTTAGACCAAGAAGACTAGGTGGTGCTTCATATTTAGTACCAACAGAAGTTAGAAAAGAACGAAAATTATTTTTATCATTAAACTGGATTATTCAAGCAGCTAAAGCTCGAAGCAATAAAGAATATAAAACATTTATTAATAAATTAACAGCAGAAATTTTAGACGCTGCTAATAATCAAGGTCAAGCAGTTGCTAAAAAACAACAAACTGAAAAACTTGCCGAATCTAATAAAGCCTTTAGTCATTTAAAATGGTAAATTATGGCACAACAAAATATTATTACTAAAAATAGAATTGTCCCTTTAGAAAAAATTAGAAATATTGGTATTATTGCCCATATTGATTCAGGAAAAACTACCACTACTGAAAGAATTTTATTTTACACTGGAAGAACTTATAAAATAGGCGATATTGATGAAGGCAATACTCAAATGGACTGGATGCCTCAAGAAAAAGAAAGAGGTATAACAATTGTTTCAGCAGCAACTACAACTTTTTGGAAAGGAATTAGAATCAATATTATTGATACTCCCGGTCATGTTGATTTTACTGCTGAGGTAGAGAGATCTTTACGAGTTTTAGACGGTGGAGTTGTAATTTTTGACGCTGAAGAAGGCGTCCAATCTCAATCAGAAACAGTTTGGAGACAAGCTGATAAATACAAAATTCCACGTATTTGTTTTATTAATAAAATGGATAAATTAGGAGCAGATTTTGAAGCCACTGTTAAGGAAATTAAAGATAGATTAGGCGCTAATCCAGCTGTTATGGTTTATCCTATCGGCAAAGAACAAGATTTTAAAGGAATAGTTGATCTCTTGACATTAAAAGCTAAATACTGGATAAAAGATTCTCAAGGTATAGAATATGAAGAAACTGATAAAATACCAGAAGATATAAAATCTAAAGTTTTAGAAGCTCAAGCTAAATTAATTGAAAAAATTGCCGAAAATGACGATAATCTTCTAAGTAAATATTTAAATGGAGAAAAAATTACTATTGATGAATTAAAATCATCCTTAAGAAAGGCGGTTATTGATTATAAATTAATTCCTGTATATTGCGGTAGTTCTTTAAGAAATAAAGCCGTTCAACCTTTACTTGATGCTATAGTTGATTATCTTCCCTCTCCTTCTGATTTGAAAGTAATTAAAGGTGTCAATCCAAACATTAATCAAGAAGAAGAAAGAAAATTAATACCTGAAGAGTCTTTTGCTGCACTAGCTTTCAAAATTCAACTTGATCCTCATGTTGGTAAATTAACTTATATAAGAATTTATTCAGGAATTTTAGAAGCCGGTTCTTATGTTCATAATATTAATCGAGGAAAACAAGAAAGAGTTAGTCGAGTTTTGTTAATGCATGCTAATAATCGAGAAGAAATTGATAAAGCTTATGCTGGAGAAATTGTCGCTTTAGTTGGTCCAAAAGAAACCAAAACCGGTGATACTCTAGCTGATTCTCAAAAACCAATTATTTTAGAACAAATCCAATTTCCTGAACCAGTTATTTCTTTAGCTATTGAACCAAAAACTAAAGCAGATCAAGAAAAACTTTCTTATACGTTACAAAGATTAGCTGAAGAAGATCCAACCTTCAAAGTAAAAATTAATCATGAAACTGGACAAACTATTATGTCAGGAATGGGCGAACTACATTTAGAAATTTTAGTTGATAGAATGAAAAGAGAAATGGGAATGAATGTCAATGTAGGTAAACCGCAAGTTGCTTATAAAGAAACAATAACAAAATCTGTAGAAAATATTGAAGGAAAATATATCAAACAAACTGGAGGTCATGGACAATATGGTCATTGTGTAATTAAAATTAATCCATTACCTCGTGGAGAAGGCTTCAAATTTATTAATAAGATTAAAGGTGGTGTTATTCCTTCTGAATTTATTCCCGCAGTAGAAAAAGGGGTTCTTGAGGCTATGGAGAAAGGAGTTTTATTAGGTTATCCAATTACTGATATTCAAGTAACTCTTTATGATGGAAGTTATCATGAAGTAGACTCATCAGATATTGCTTTTAAAATTGCTGGAAGTATGGCTCTTCAAGAAGGTGTTAAAAAAGCTGGTTTAACTTTACTTGAACCAATAATGAAACTTGAGGTTACTGTACCTGAAGAATTTATGGGTGTTGTTATTGGAGATATTTCCTCAAAACGAGGTAAAATTTTAGGAACAGAAAAACGAGCTCGCGCTGTTGTAATTAAAGCTAGTGTTCCTTTAGCGGAAATGTCGGGGTATGCGACTGTTTTAAGATCTCTAACTGAAGGTCGAGGTATTTTTTATATGGAACCAAGTCATTATGAAGAAGTGCCTCAAAATATCATAAATTCAATGCTACAAAAATAAACACCTCTTGACAAGTAAACAATCGTTCACTTATAATATTATATTTATGGAGAAAAAAATAAACCTTCTAAAACAATTTTTTAAAAAAAATCGAAGACTACCTTCCTATTCAGAAATGTTAAAGATATTTAACTTTTCTTCAAAAAATGCTGTTTTTAAACTTATTAATAAATTAGTTGACTTAAACTTAATAAAAAAAGAAGGAAAAAAATTATCTCCGACTAAAAAATTTTTTGCTCTTCCTTTTTTAGGTTATATTAAAGCTGGTTATCCAATTTTAGCTGAAGAAAACAGAGAATATTTAACTTTAGATGATTATTTAATTGATAATCCAGAATCAACTTTTTTACTTAAAGTTTCTGGTGATTCAATGATTAACGTTGGTATTTTTGAAGGTGATATTGTTATTATTGAAAAAAATAAACAACCAAAAAATGGAGATATAGTTTTAGCGCAAATTGATAATGAATGGACTTTAAAAATTTTTAAAACTGATAGATTTAAAAAACAAGTTTTTTTACAAGCTGCTAATCCAAAATATCCACCTTTGATTCCAAAAAAACAATTACAAATTTATGGAGTGGTTAAAGGAGTTATTAGAAAAATTAATTAATTTTATTATCTCTTTGTTAGTATAAGTAGCTACTACTTGATAGTTTTTTAATAATGAAAAAATAAAAATTTTATTAAAATCATCTAATTCTGAAAAAACATCATCAAGTAAAAGTAATGGTTTTTTTTTAAAAATATTTTCAAAATAACTCAATTCATTTAACTTCAACCATAATAATGCTAATTTTTCTTCGCTTCTTGATCCATAAAGATCAATATTTTTTTCTTCTAAATATATAATAAAATCATCTTTTTGCGGTCCGTATAAAGTTTTTTTTGCTTGTAGTTCTTTATTAAAATTTTTTTCAAAAATTTCTAAACTGATATTATTAGCAAAATATTTAACTTTAAAATTTTTATCTTCTAAATTTTTTAAATTCAAATATTCAACATACTCTTTTCTTTTTTTTATTAAATAAGACCCATTTTCAATTAAATATTGATTCCAAAAATATAGCTCTTCTTTTAATTTGTTAATATTTTGATTAAATTCCAAAAGTTTATTTCTTTTTTTTAAAGCTTGATGATAATTGTTTAGTTTTAATTTATAAATTGGATCCACTTTAGATAATATTAAATCAAAATATTGACGTCTAATTTTTGGTGAACCAGTAATAATCTCTAGTTGTTCTGGAGAAAATAAAACTAAAGGTATACTTTCTTTTAGATACTGGTTTTTTGTTTTTTTTATATTATTTACAAAAAAATTTTTTTCAAAAAAATTATCATTTTTTTTTATATTTATTTTCAAAGAATATTGATTATTTTTATCTACTAAAAAACCTTCAACTATAACATAATTATTATTAAATTTTATTAATTCATCTTCTTTAAAATTTCTAAAACCTTCTCCTGTTAATAAAAAATTAATACTTTCTAATAAATTAGTTTTTCCCGATGAATTTCTTCCAAAAATTAAGGTTAAAGAATTATTTAAATTAATCTCTTTTTTTTCAAAATTTCTAAAATTATTCAAAATAATTTTACTTAAAAACATATATTTATTTTTTTCTCAAACAAATACTGAGTTTCAATAAAATAAGGAAATTTAAAAAACTTTTTTATTTCTACAATATTATTAAAAGAACTAAATAATTTATCCCAATACTTTTTATAAAATAAAGATACATTAGAAGGATCATATTTATGAGTAATTTTAAACCAGATATTTTCTCTTGTATAAATTTTATGAAGAATATATTTGTTGGATACTCTAATTGTTTCTTTAATAACTTTTTTAAGATTTTCTCTATCAATATGTTGTAATAAATCAAAGGTTAATACTAAATCAAAACTATTATCTTTAAAAGGAATTTTTTTTGCATCGGCAACTTGAATATATTTCTTTATTTTTTTTGGAACTAAAGAATAAGCACTTTTAGAAAAATCTATTCCATAAGCATCAATTCCTAAAAATCTTAACCAATAAATTAATCTTCCTAAACCACAGCCTACATCCAAAACTTTTTTTGGTTTAAATTGAATTTTTATTATTAAAGCCCGAACAAAATCCTTAAAATTATGAAAAAAATTACTTAATAAAGAACCAGTATATTTTATTTTATGACCGCCTTTCTTTCCGAAAAAATAATCTTTATCATAAAAATTAGAATTAATATCTAAAGGAGCAATTACAGTCCCAATAAAACTCTCTCCTTCGATTATTTTTTCTAAGTTGTCAAAATTATGACCATTAGCAACAACTACCGTCAAACCTAATTTTTTTGCTAAAGGAGTTGCTACTGGATCAAAAGGAGCACTAAATCCAGGTATCCATTTAGTACCAATAATTTTTTCCATTTCTTCCCAAGTAATTTTTTTTATAAATTTAGCATCTTTAAATTTTTTTGGATCTTTATCATAAACACCATCAATATTAGATAAATTAATAATTAAATTAGCACCATAATCTCTTGCTAAAATTACTGCATCATAATCAGTAGACCATCCTGGCTTCCAACCAGCTCCTATCACAATCGGATATTTTAAATTAAAAATTTTACGACTATAATCTTTAATAATCACAGGATAAGCAATATCTTGAAAGATTGTCCTTAATAAATGGGCATTAAAGCGAGTAGCATGAATTCCTAACCAATCTAAATCTTCATTTAAAATGTTACCAATTACTTTTTTACCAGCTTCTTGATAATGCCGAGCAATTTTTCCACCTCCAGCAACTAAAAAAAATCTTTTACCTTTTGAAACTTGTTTTCTAATAAGTTTATTTAAGTTTGATAAAAAGTTTGTGTCTATCCCACCATTTGGATAAATTAAACTACCGCCTACAGAAATAATAATCGGAGGTTCTTTAAAGTTAAAAATCATAATTTAAATGTTTATTAGTTTATTATATAAAAAAATATTTATTTATTCAAATAATTCCAGTTTGAATTCCAAAAATTAAAGAAATTAACTTTGTTAATAAAAAGGAAAAAATTAATAATCCAAATCCTATTAAAGCTGTAGTAATTTTAGCTTGAGCAGATTTTATTTTATTAGCATCGCCCTGAGACATCATATAATCAAATCCTCCTGATACTAAAACAAACAATAAAATTATTCCGGCAATTGGTAAAATAAAAGAAGATAAAATTCTACTAACAATATGTCCTAAAGTAATTTCATTTGATGATAGTCCTGGAAGTTTTAAAGGTCCTTCAATTGGCTGACCTCCAATATTAATTGATTGAACTAGTATTTTTTTCATCTTTTTTATCAAAGATAATTTTTAAACATTTTGGACAAATTACTGTTGAATTCGGAATTACTTCTTGTTCAAAGTTATATTGACAATTTTCGCATAAATATTTTTTCTTAACTATGTTTGTTAACTGAGGTTTTTCTATTTCAAAAATTAATTCGTCTTTATCTTTCTTTATTTTAATAACATCTCCTTGTTTAACTTTATCTTCAATGATTAACATCGAAATCGGATTTTCAATAATCTTTTGAATCACTCTTTTTAATGGTCTGGCACCATAAAATGGATCAAAACCCTCTTGGACTACTTCTTCAACAACATTATCTTCATAAGCCAAATCTATTCCTTGATCTTCTAATAGTTTTTTTAAAGATTTTAACTGCAAATTAACAATCTTGGCCATATGCTCATATTTTAATGGCTCAAAAATAATTACCTCATCAAAACGATTAACTAACTCCGGTCTAAAAAACTTTAAAAGTTCATTCATTACTTTTTCTTTGATATCTTCAAAATTAGTCTCATTTTTGATTTTATTATCTTTAGTTTTAGATTTTAAATTTTTACTCTTATCGTTTTTTAACATCTCTTCTTGAATTAACTTCGTCCCAATATTTGAAGTGCAGATTAAAACCGTGTTTTTAAAAGAAATTACATGACCTTTATTATCAGTTAATCTTCCATCATCTAATATCTGAAGTAAAATATTAAAAATATCTGGATGAGCTTTTTCTATCTCATCAAATAAAACTACTGAATAAGGCCTACGTCTAACAGCCTCAGTTAACTTTCCTCCTTCCTCATAACCAACATAACCAGGTGGTGCACCAATTAATTTTGCTACTTCATGTTTTTCCATATACTCAGTCATATCAAATCTAATAATTGCTTCTTCACTGTCAAAAAGAATATCAGCTAAAGTTTTTGCTAACTCTGTTTTTCCTACTCCAGTTGGTCCTAAAAAAACAAAGCTTCCAATTGGTTTATTATTAGACTTTAAACCAGCCCGACCTCTTCTTATTGCTTGAGCAACTGCTTGCACTGCTACCTCTTGATTGATTAATCTTTGATGAATAATTTCTTCTAAATTAGCCAATCTTTCTGTCTCTGAAGCAGTAATTTTTGCAACAGGTATTCCTGTCCAACGAGAAATAATGTCTTTAATTATCTCTACAGAGACTACTCCAGTCGTCTGACCTTTTTTCAAATTGTATTCTTCTTGTTTTTCTTTTAAATTTGATTGAATCTCATCGATTTTTGAATTTAAAATTCTTACTCTTACCTTATCATTCTTTTTTTCCGCCTCAATTTTTTCTTGAATTAGTTCTTTTATTCTTAACTCTAAAGATCTAATCTCTTCTGGTAAAGAAATCAAAGGCAAACGAACTGCTGATGCTGCCTCATCAATTAAATCAATCGCTTTATCAGGTAAAAATCGATCGCCAACGTATTTTTTTGAAAGCTTAACTGCTACCTCAATTACTTCCATTGAAATCTTTACTTTATGAAAAGCTTCATATTTATCTTTTATTGCTATCAACATCTTAATAGCTTGCTCTTCTGTTGGTTCAGAAACTATTACCGGTTGAAATCGTCTTTCTAAAGCTGGATCTTTTTCAATATATTTTCGATATTCAGTGATTGTTGTTGTTCCAATTAATTGAAGTTCACCTCTAGCTAAAGCTGGTTTTAAAAAATTTGAAGCATCAAGACTACCTTCTCCAGCTGATCCTGCTCCAACAATATTGTGAATCTCATCAATAAATAAAATTATCTGTCCGTTTGAACTTTTAATTTGCTCTAATAAATTTTTCATTCGTTCTTCAAACTCACCTCTGTGAGAAGCACCTGCTAAAATACTCATTAAATCAAGTTGTAAAATTTTTTTATTTAATAATGACTCTGGTACCTCTTTAGACACTATTTTTTGAGCTAATCCTTCAACTATAGCAGTCTTCCCCACTCCTGCCTCTCCTGTTAAACATGGATTATTTTTTGTTCGTCTTGATAAGATATGTATCACTCTTTCAATAACTGATGATCTTTCAACTACTGGATCAAGTAACCCTTGAGAAGCTTTAGCAGTTAAATCAATTGTATATTCCTCTAAAACCTTTTTCTTTCTTGCCTCTTTCTTTTCTTCTTCAGACAACAAACCTTCTTTTTTCCCAGTAATTTTTTTATTTAATTCTTCTTTTGATAAACCAAGTTTAGCCAAAACTCTTGCTCCTACACCCTCTCCTTCTTCATATAAAGCAATTAATAAATGTTCTGGAGCTATAAACTCAAAACCAAGTTTTCTTGCTATGACTAAACTATCATTAGTAATCTTTTTTATTCTAGGAGCGATTTGCAACTGTTTTTCATTAATACCTCTTTTAAAAATTTTATTTAATTCTTCTTGAATGAGTTGAGGTTGTACTTTAACTTCAATTAGTAACTGATAAATCTCTTGATCTGATAATAAACCATAAAGGAGATGTTCACTATCTAAATATTCTGATTTTAATTCTTTTGCTTTTATTTGTGCCATCATTAACACTCGATTTGATCTTTGAGTTAAATGAGTCATTAAATCTATTTCTGCTTGTTTTTTATTTTCATTTTTATTTAAAGTTTCTTTTTTATTTTCTAATTGGCTCTTGTCTTTATTCTCATCTTTTTTACTATTAATATTATTTAAAGATTGATTATTATTTTGATTAGTATTTATCTGTTGGTTATTTGCAGTTTGTGTTGAATTATCAGATTGATGATTTGGTGCTGATGAATTAATTAAATCTTGTTTCATTGTTAAATTAGGACTTTGTTGAGATAAGTTATTATTTTGATTGTTAGTATTGTTAATATAATTATTTGGAACAAATTGATCTCCTTGGTTATTTTGATTTGCATCATTAGGTGATTTTTTTATAAAATCAAAGAAAGTACTCATAAATTTAATTATATGAAAAAAATTATTTTAATTGCAACCATAATTTTAATTATTTTAATATTAATTATCTTTCTTTTAACAAATAAAAAATCTTTTAATATATCTAAAACTGAAAATCTATTTAATCCAACTCCAATTGAACTAATTTATGAAAAAAGAAATCAAATAACTGATAAACTTATTCCTTACACTCCTTATGAAAATGAAAACTTTTATTTTGATTATCTACCTGAAAAAGATAAATTTGTTTTAGAAGAAAAAACTCCTTTAGCAATAAACGACTTTAAAAAATGGCTTAAAGAAAATAATTTAGAAAATTTTGCTGGTAATCCAGAGCTAGATTTAATTGAATATAAAAAAAATGGTCAATTTTATAATAATTCATCATTAAAAGAAAATAATAAAAATAATAAACCAACACCAACAAAAATTCCTCCAATTAACCTAGGCTTATTTACTATTTATTTTGATGAAATTTCTATTACTCCAAAATTAAAAACAAATAATCAATCAGATAATTCTTCTAATAATAATCTTTTCAATACCAACTCTTCAAATAATTCAAGTTCTAAATATTTCTATTATGCTCAATGCGATAGTTCGTATGCTGATTTATCATTACCAAATGGTTGCAATATGTGTCAAGCTGGTTGTGGAGCAGCAACCGCAGCTATGATTGCTTCAACTTATTTAAATAATCAATATGATCCAAATTTTATTGTTAATAAATATGGTGAAAAAAAATATTATTTAGGTTGTAATGGTTCAAGTTATTATGATGCAAAAAGTTTATTAGAAGGTTTAGGTTTAAAAACTACTGATTTTATATATTTTAATCTTCAACCAGCTGATAAAATCACTAATGATTTAAAAAGATACATTAATGCTGGCTGGACCTTTTTTACTTTAGCAAATTTCCGCGAAAATGGTGGCGGTCATTTTTTCTGGATTACTGATATTGATAGTAATGGTAATATTTTGGCTTATGATCCATATTATGGCCGTTTTCAAGCGCCACCCATCAATCAAAATAGTCGCTATCCTTTTCCATTATATCGGGTTGCTTTTGGAGTTAAAAAATAACTATAATCTATTATATGAATTATCAAAATGTAAAAGTTTATCTATTTATCTCAGTTGTTTTAATAATACTGTTTATAGTTTTAATTTTCTATTCAACAAATAAAAAGTCTAGTCAATTAGACGATCAACAAATTTTAATTCCTACTCCTACATCTATTGAAATTAATAAAGAAAATAATTTTCAAAATAATCAGCCTATAATTATTACTCCAGCAGAGTTTACTGGAGTTTTAGAAGAAGAACCACCAGAAAATATTAAAAATAAAGCTTTAGAAAAACAAAATTTAAGAAACCTAACTCCTTTTGATAGTGGTTTATATAAAATTGATTTTGATTATAGTGAAGATAAGTTTATTGTTTATTTAAACGAACCAAAAGAAGAAAATAAAAAGGAATTTTTTAAATGGCTAAAAGAAAATTTTCCCAATTTGCCAGAAAATCAGTTTAACTTTAGATAAATTAATCTGTTATTATTAAAGTATATGCTGTCTTTTTACTGGTTTTACATTAAAAAATTTTTCTCTATAATCAATAAGGTACTTTTAGTTTTAACAGTATATTTTTTAGTTTTTTTTCTTTTTTCTTCATTTACTCAAAAAAATAAGACTTCTGTTAACGTAAAAACTGAACAAGAAATTATTAAAGAAGACATAAACTATTATAAAAAAGTTCTATCTGAAAAAGACCCAACTAAAGAAAAATACTTTGTCAAAACTTATCAAGCTTCTTTATGTTTTTTATCTGGTCAAGAATGTCAGAATAAAAAAAATGACCAAGAAAACTATAAAAGTAGTTTTTCCGGATGGATGGATAAATTATTTACTTCAATATTTTTTATTCCTCCTGCTTCATCAATTTATTGGGCGCATAATAGCTTAGAAAAAGCCCAATTAATTCCTAAATCATACGCTCAATCTCAAGCTGTTCCTGGTATTGGACTAGCCTCATTGCAGATGGTATATAAACTTTGGGAAAATGTCAGAAATCTTTCCTTTATTTTAATAGTCTTAGTCTTAATCACCATTGGTTTTATGATTATGTTTCGGATGAAAATGAATCCCCAGACCGTCATCTCAGTTGAAAACGCTCTACCAAAAATCATCACTACCTTAATCTTAATCACCTTTTCTTATCCTATTGTCGGATTATTAATTGATTTAGTATATATTTCATTACCAATAATAAGAGATGTTTTTAGTGAAACAATGCCTCCTCAAGAAGTTGGAGAAATTAACAATATATTTCAACAATTTACATCAAGTTTCAATGTTCCATTTTCTATTGTTTTTGACAGGAAAAATTTTGGTATGTATATTGAAACTCTTGCTACTATTTTAGGCGGTCGCATTTTTGGTGCAAGTTATGAATGGAGCTTTCCTATTGCTATATTTTTTCAAATGTCAATCTATTTTTTACTTATAATTTTAGTTAATCCTATTGCGGATTTTATTACTAAAATGATAGGAAATTTGAAAGCATCTTTAGTTGTAGCGGAGTTAGATTTAGCAAAAATTTTTATCTTTGTTGGTTTACTACTTCTTTTTTCTATATTAATACCTTTTTTAATCGTTTTTTTTGGTATGTTGCTCATAGCTTTTAGAATATTTTTTACTTTGATATCTTGTTTAATAAATTTAATTATTTATATTGTTTTAGCGCCAGTATATCTTTTATTAGAAGCCATACCAGGTAAATCAAGTTTTTCTTCTTGGATTAAAAATATTTTAGGTAATTTAATTGTTATTCCTGGATTTTTATTTTTAATTTTATTAGCAAAGACTATGTATTATAATATAACTTACACAGATACCCCATTACTGTACCCAGGACTATCTATTATAAGTGCCAATAAAGCAATGGCACCAATCATTGCCACATATATATTTTTAATGATTCCAGATCTATTAAAAGTAATAAAACAAACAATTATTGGCAAAGAAAGTTTAAATATTTCAGCATCTCCTGGAATGCTATTTGGCGCTGCTTCAACAGTTGGCTCTACAGCCATGGGTTTTGCCAATCAATTATATATTCTTAAACAGGGTTATGATTTCATAACGGGTAAAAAACAACCTCCTGGAAAAACAGGAAGTCCTGCTGCTGAAACTGATAAGAATCAACCAACAGAACAAGCTAAAAGTAGTCTTAAAATGTTTGGGGAACTTTTTAAACCACCAAAAGGATAATTTTAATGAAATAAATTTCATCTCAACCCAGGTATCTGTAGTATATTAACTCCAATTAATCTTAATATGAACACAGAAAAAATAATTAATACTAAACCTAATAAACAACTAATAAGCATGTCTTGAGCTTTTTTAATCTTTTCTGTATTTCCTTGTGAAGACTGCATCTGAAAAGCCGAATAAATAATGCAAAGTAAAGCTATAAAACCTGCTAACCCAATCAATCTACCTAATAAAAACTGACTAATAAAATTAGATAAATTAATTGGCACACAACCAATTGCGCTATAATAACCACCAGCTCTAATACAAGTCTGACAACTATTTAAAAAATTTGGCTTATCTTTAAAAATTCTTTCACAAATACCTTGATAATTTGTCACTGGTGTTGGTTCAACTAACTGCTTACAAATACATTGATCATTTTCTTCTACTGGTTCGCCTATAACACATTTTTTACCTATAAAATAACCCAAAGGAGAGTTGGTAATTACTGTCTGAGCACCATCTTTAGCATTTTCAATTATTTCTTGTCCTATTTTTTCTATTAAAGAATTATTATTTTGTTGAATTGTTGGCTGAACACAACAACTATTAAATTCTGTATTAGCATAACCACACTTAATATCAAAATCTAATCCATAAACAGGAAAAACATAAATAATTAAAAATAACAAAAATAAAATTATCTTTTTAATCATACTTTTTATTTAGCTCCTAATTTGAAATCTTCTTTAGCGCTCTTACCTAATAATATAAGGGTAATTATAAGGAAAATCAATATTAATCTTGGACTTATTTCTAACTTCCAAAACTTATCCCAACTAAATCCACCGTTAAACTTAACTGCTTGAGCTGATACTTCTCTACCATAATCTCTTTTAGTAATTACTTTATCAGCCAACTTCTTAAAAAATGGTATTCTTTTGGCTAATTTACCAATCAATGGATGTTTTTCTCCAACAGTCATTAATTTATAGGGTATATCAGCAGCTCCTGGCTCATAATCCATATACTTTATTCCTCTTCCGCCAATTATTGCTCGAGAAATCTCCGTTAAATCATCAGGGCCAAAATCATAGATATTTCCTGCTCGCCAACCTCCAGCATCTTGTTGTGAAAAAGAATAACTCAAATTTTCTAACTCATGACTTCTTGATGTGGTAAAAAAATCAATCAATTTTCTCAAATTAGCATTTCGCGAAAAAGGAATTGGTATTTTTAACTTACCTATTTTTATTGATAATGGATCTCCCCTTCTCTCATCTCTTCTAAAATAATAACCCATTCTTTTTAAAAATGGCATCACACATTTTGAAGCTTGTGGTCCTTCTCCCCATTGTCCTTTAGCTGCGTCATAGACTTTATCCATTATTTGATACACCGGTTCCAAACTATGATTAGCTCTTGCTTTTCTTAAGGCATCTGTAAATCCACCCGCCCATACTTTAGCTGGTGTTTCAGCTACATCAAAATTAAATCCCGCCACTCGCGACATTAACTCATGTCCATTGGCAGAAAATCTTAAAAAAGGATAAGCTATTTCACCTGATGTAATTGACATTCCCCATTCATCTTCTTTCCACATTTTTGAAAACCATCTAAATCTTGATACAAAACGACTTCTTACTTCTTTCAATTTTTTTAATTGAAACAATTCTATTTCTAATTGTTTTATTTTACTTCTATCTCTTTTTAAAATTTTACTTTTTTCTTCTTGTAATCTATTTTTATTTTCTTGTATTTTTTTATCTAAGTCTTCTTCCCATTTAGCTTTTACAGGTTTATTACTCGCGAGATCATATATAGATCTATAAATATTAACTACATTTCTAATTCTTAAGTTAATTTCCGTCTCCGATAAACCTTTTAATTGATAAAATTCTCTTAAATAACGCTCTATTTTTCTTTCATCTAATATAAAATCTATCTCACTTCGACTACTATTTAAATCTCCATAAGCATTACCTCTTTTCTCTTTTAACTCTAACATTTCTTTAATTGTTCTTGTTCTTAACTCTGTCTCAACATATTGCAAGTCTTTAATTGCCTCATCCATACTTTCTATACTTAAACCTAAATTATTGCGTATCTCATCCCATAATCTTTCTCCGTTTTGAGTAAACATTGGTTTTTCCAAAGTTAAAAGCTTGGAAGGCGACCGCTCGATTAACATCATTGTAAAAGTATCATATATTAAACCTTTAGCAAAACCTTTAATCACTGATCCTGGATATTTTTCACTTAATCTTTCTTTTAAATACTTAATAAAATCTTCTTTAGTTTTAATATCTTCTGGTAAAAAATATTGACCAATTTTAAATCTTTCTCCTTTACTATTAACAAACTCTCGACTATAATACCGATCATATAAATAATCAAAAAGATTAATAAAACCATTGATATTTTTCTCTTGAGGTTTACCTGAACCATCAACTAAAGCTCCTAAGACAAACTTATCAACAGCGAAATTTTTCAAAACATCTATTCCTAAATTTTCCAATGCTTTCCAAGTAATCTGATAAATATTTTCACCAAATTTTTTAGTATCTAAGCTTTCACTATCCGAATTTAAAACTCCAGCCTCCATTAAATAGTATTTATAAGCATTAAATATTCGCCAGCGAGCTAAATAAGCAAATCCGCCTGCCTCACCAATATTTCCTGGATTAATTGCTAATCTCACTGTCTGCCAATCATCACCTAAAATTAATGGATAAAAAGCCGCCCTACCCTTTTTAAAAGAATCTTCATAAGCTGCTTTCCATTTTTTCCAATCCCGATGATCAAAATTTTCTATAAAATAATTTATCGGCATATAATCTGCGCCACCCGCTGTTAAATTATCTCCTCCAAATCTTCTTTGAATACTGGATCCTTGATTATAAAAAGACATCATTATTTCTCCGTAACCTGCTATAGTAATTGGATTTTCTGGTTCTACAAAAGAAAAATAATGAAGCGCTTGATAATTAACTCCTAAAAACATAATTTGCGCATTATAAATTGCCCTTCTTATCTCTTCTAAACTATATTTCCCACCATATCTTTTTACAAATTCATCCAACATCTCACGTTCATAAGAAGACAAACTCGCAAAAATTGTTTCTAAAAGCTTAGGATCACCTTGCCATTGATTTTTTGCTAAAGCTCTTTCTAAACTTCTTTCAAATATATTCATTGCTGCCATCACTACCTCTCCTAATTCTCCTTCTAAAAATATCTCATCAATATAAGAAGAATTTAAATGAGCGGAAAAATTTTGCAACATCTTAAAAAATCCTTTTTCTTGTACCTCTGGATTGTGAGAACCTACCTTAATTAAATATCTTATATTATGACCAAAAGACAATCTTTCTTTTTCAGAAGTTGCATACTGATATAGATTTTCAAAAAAACGATTTGCTGAATAACCATCTTTTAAATTTAAATATTCTTTTTCACTCAACAATACCTTTGGTCTTAACTCTCTACCTGTATCTTTATCAACCTCTCTTTTTTCTATAAATTTAGGATATGATATTATTAAATCTTCTGATGTTGAAAAATGATCTTTTAACTCTTCTAATCGATGAGTAAAACTCAAATAAAAATCTGAAGGAGTTAACATAAAAACACCATGTTTTTCTATATGATCAAAAGCTTCGTTTTGATGAAGATCTGAAATTGAATAAATTTTAAAAATTATTGTTGAAATCTTTGATTTTATATGCTGTGAAAATCTATCTGCTATTAACTGTCTTTTTTTAGCGACTGGTAAATTATCAAAATCAGGATTTTCTCTTCTTAATTCTTCCCTTATTTGCTCTTGTTTTCTTTTAGCATATTCTACAAAATTTTTAGGACTCATTATTCCTTCAAAAAACTCCGCGTAATCTTCTCCTAATTCTTCAATCATCTCATAAAGAACTGGGTCAGTGCTTGATTGAAAATGTTTTTCTGAAGGATTAAACCTTTTAGATAACTCAAACGGATTAAGATTAGGAGCAATCTCTTTAGCCGTATCAATACAAACTTTAGCTAAAGATCTCATTAAATCTTGATCTAAAAAACTATTTTTATTTAATCTTTCAAAACCCTCAACCAACTCTCCCAATAATAAATCAGGATTGTCTAATAAAATCATTTTCTCTATTAATGGATAAATATATGGAGCATTATAAGTGTTTAATCTATCTAAAACTCCCTTAGCTGCTAAATCTCGTACAAATTTTTCACCTTGAGGTGTTTTTGGCTTTAATTTACCCTGATTAACTTCAGAAATTCTTTTAATTACTAATCTAAAAGCATTATTAGTTTTTGTCTCAAATTCTTCTTTTTTTGTTGTTTGTCTTCCTCTTTTTAAATCTTCTCTCATTTTTTCTATCTCTTCTCTTGCTTCTTCTATTTCTCTTTGTTCTTTAATTAATTCTTTAATTAATTCTTCATCAATCTCTTTTTCTCTAGCTCTTCTCGCTTCTTCTTCAGCCTCTCTTTTTAATCTTTCTAATTTTTCTTTTCTTTCTTGTTCTTTTTTTTCTAATTGTTCATCGTCTCGTTCATGACTATTCATAATTTTATCTTATCAAAAAAACCAAAAACTAACAATAATAAGTTAGTTATAAAGTTTTTAAAGTTAGAATGTTAAGAAATTAAAATCTTAAAAAGTCGTACAATACAAGTTACGAGTTATGAGTTAAAAACAATTTAACAATTCTACAATTTTCTCTCTTTATTATTTTGAGATGTCTCAGACACTAAATAATTCTAACAAGATCCTTCGGTGTCTAAGGCACCTCAAGATGACAGTGGGGAAAACAGGATGACAGTAATACCATATGTCATTCAGAAGATTCCTCTTGTTATTCTAAACATTTCTCTTGTCTTTCTGAACATTCCTCTTGTCATTCTGAGGCGCCTCAGGCGCCGAAGAATCCCAATGGGTGTTTTACTTACGCTCAACATGACAAAGAATGGATTCTTGCTTTTGTAGAAATGACAAAAAAAGGGTATTATAAAACAATTTAACAATTTAGCAATTTAGCAAAAAAAATAATTGATGTTTGAAGTTTGATGTTTGATAATGAAGTTTGATATTTAATGTTTCATTCTTTTTGAATTTTGCTATGTGATTTTGATTTTTGATTTTTGGATTTTGATATTTGATTTATTTTTTAATTTCAATCACTAATTTTCTATCTCTTCCTTCGCCAATAGAATAACTTTTTAAATCGGAAAAATTATTACTAATATATTCATGGATAATCTTTCTTTCATAAGCAGATAAATTTCTTAAAACCATTGACTCGTTAGTAGTTCTTACTTTTTCTCCGTATTCATTAGCTAATACTTCTAATTTTTCTTTTTGTTTTTCTCGAAAATCATTAACATTTACCAATATCTCAACTGATTCTTGAAGTTTTTTATATAAAATTACTTCTAATAACTTTTGAATTGATCGAATAGTCTCACCATGTCGACCAATAATCACTGAAGCCTCATTTTTTGAATGAATATTAATATTATAAACCCCTTCAACCTCTTTTATCTCAACAGAAAAATTATCAACAATTTTTGAAATTAATTCTTCAGTTTCTTTTTTAATTAAATCTAATTTATCCATAATTTTTTATTTAACTTTTAATTTTTTGTTGCCAAATTGAAAACAATGAAAAAACATTCCAATATAAAGATAAACCAACTGGCAAAGAATACGAAAATAACCCAATCATAATAGGAAACATATATTTCATTTGTGTATTTAAAGCTTTTTGAAAATCTTCATTATCATTTTTCTTCTTATCTTCTTTTTTCTGATTAATCGATGAAGGTGAAGTAATCATCATTGTTTTTGTCTGATAATACTGTAAAAATCCAGTAATTATAGGAATTAATAAATAATAAATTTGTTGAGAATTTGCTGGAGTTAATACTAAATTAAAACCAAAAAACCAAGGTTCAATTGACTGTATTTTCATAAAAGAAAAATAAACTACTTTATTAATTTCTGAAATTATTTTATCACCAGTTCCATTTAATAAAAATAAAGATAAAACTTGATATAAAGCGATAAATATTGGTAGTTGAATTAAAGGAAACAAGCAACCCAAGGCTGGATTAATTCCTGCTTGCTGATATAGTTTTAACTGTTCTTGCTGAAGCTTTGTTTGATCGTTTTTATATTTTTTTGTTAATTTTTCGATTTCTGGTTTTAGTTCATTTAATTTTTTAGTAGTTTCTAATTGTTTATTAAAAAATGGTTGTAGTAATAAACGAATAATTACTGTTAAACCAACAATAGCAAAACCAAAAGCACCAGGAAGACGAATAAATAAAAAACCTTTATAAAACAATACCAATAAATTTAATATGGGAATAATAAAAAAATTACTAAAAAAATCTTCTTTGATCATAAATATCAAACAGTTAATTTTTTTCTTCCTTTTAATCGTCTTCTTTTAATTACTTTTCTTCCTTTTTTACTTGCCATTCTTTTTAAAAATCCATGTTTTCTTAACCTTTTTAGTTTTTTTGGTTGCCAAGTTCTTTTCATAAATTTTAAATTTAATTTATAAACTTTCTTTCAAAAGACTTTCTTTTTCTCCTTTAAATATCTTCCATATTGCCTCACTTATAAAAGGAGCAAAAGGATGCAATAACTTTAAACTTTCTAAATAAATTTTTTCTAATTCTTTTAAAACTTTAATATTACCATTTAAAACTTCTTTTTTCAATTGCTCTATATAAAAATCAGCCAAACGATGCCATAAAAAATCATAAACTAATCCTAATGCTTGAGAAAACTGATAATTTTTCATCAATCTTAAATATTTCCTTTTCTTTTTTGTAAACTCTTTCTTAAATTCTAAAATTATTTTTAATTTTTGATTTTTATTTTTGATTTTTGACTTTTGAATATTGATATTATTAATATTAATAAATCTTCCAATATTCCAAATTTTATTACAAAAATTTCTCATTCCGATAACTTTTTCCTCATAAAAAGCTATATCATTTCCTTCTTTTGTACCAAAAATTAAAGCCATCCTTAAAGCATCAGCTCCGTATTTATTAATCATCTCCATTGGATTTATCACATTTCCTTTACTTTTACTCATTTTTTGACCATGACGATCACGAACTAATCCATGCAAAAACACATTAATAAAAGGTTGTCTTTTAGTAAAAAAATAACCTAGCATGATCATTCTTGCCACCCACCAAGGCAATATATCATACCCTGTCTCCATTACTGTTGTTGGATAAAAATAATTAAAATAATTGTTTTTTTTATTGGATAAACTCATCAAAGTAGCATAAGGCCATTGACCAGAAGAAAACCAAGTATCAAAAGTATCTTGATCTTGACTAATATTTCTACTTTGACAATATTGACAAATTTTTGGTTGATTAATATCAACGAACCATTTCTGACAATCTTGACAATAATAAGCCGGTATTTTTATACCCCAAACAATTTGCCGACTAATATTCCAATCTTTAAAATTATCATACCACCAGAGTAGTATTTTTTTAAAACGCTTTGGATAAATTTTTATTTTTTCTTCAATAACTAATTTTTTTGCTTTCTTCGCTAAAGGTCTTATTTTAATAAACCATTGTTCTTTTGGTAAAGGTTCTAAAATATTTCCACATTTATAACAACAACCAACTCGATTTTGATAATTCTCATCAACTTTTGATAATAAATTTTCTTTTTCTAAATCTTCAATAATTTTTTTTCTTGCTTCTTTTATATATAAATTTTGATATTTAGGAAATAACGAACTAATCTTTCCATTAAACTCAATCGCTTGAATAATTTCTAAATTATGCCTTTTTGCTACCTCAAAATCATTAAAATCATGAGCTGGGGTAATCTTAACCACTCCCGTACCAAATTTTTTATCAACCATCTCATCTGCAATTATTTTAATCTTTCTTTTAATTAAAGGAAGATATACTTCTTCTCCAATAAACTTTTTATACCTATTATCTTTTGGATTAACCGCCAAAGCAGTATCTCCCAATAAAGTTTCCGGTCTTGTTGTTGCCACTTCTAAATGTTTAATGTTATCTTTAGGATTAACTAAATGATATTTAAGGTAATATAATGGACTATTTTTTTCTTTATAGACAACTTCTAAGTCTGAAAAAGAAGTGCCACAAAAAGTACAATAGTTAATTAATTTTTTTTCTCGATAAATTAATTTTTCCTTATAAAGTTCTTCAAAAGTTTGATAAACAATCTTTATAATATCTTCATCTAAAGTAAATTTTTTCTTTGACCAATCTAAAGCAAAACCAAGTTTTTTTAATTGATTTTCCATATTATCTCGATTTTTCATTACAAAATCCCAAATCATCTGATACAACTCATCTCTTTGATAATTAATTCGACTTTTTCCTTGTTTTTTTAAATATTTTTCAAAAACAAACTGAGTTTCAAAACCAGCGTGATCAGCACCAGGAAGCCATAAGCATTCATATCCTTTTAATTTATAAAAACGAATCATTATGTCTTCATAAACATACATTGCATGACCTAAATGCAAATCTGCATTAGCGTTAGGTGGAGGTAAAATAATAACAAATGGCTTCTTTTTTTTGTTAACATTAGCATAAAAATAATTATTTTCTTGCCAAAAACGATAAATATTTTCTTCAAAATTCTTTGGGTTATATTTTGGTTCCATAATTTAGATATTATATAATATTTTTTTATGAACTGGTTAATTCCGATATTAATTTTTTATTTTTATTTATTTTTTTTAGGAATAATCTTTTTTCCTACAACTAAAAAACTTTTTTTTCGATTTAGTTTTGATTTAGGTTATCCTTTTTCAAAAACCATAGGACTTATTTTAACTTCATATTTAATATATTTATTAGCAACTCTTAAAATTCTCTCTTTTGGAAAAAATAATCTAATTTTAATTTTGTCTTTATTTTTTTTATTTAATTTTTTTATCATCAAAATCAAACTAAAAAAAATTAAATATTTAATTTATTCAAATATTATTATTGAGGAAATCTTGTTTTTAATAAGTTTTGTTTTTTGGGCCTTTATTAGATCTCAAGAACCTTCAATTCAAAGTCTAGAAAAATTTATGGACTTTGGTTTTATTAACTCGATTTTAAGAACTAAATTTTTTCCACCGGCTGATATCTGGTATCCACCTGAACCTATTAATTATTATTATTTTGGTCATTTAACTGGTGCTACCTTAATCAAACTCACCTCAATTACACCAACCATTGGCTATAATCTAATTTTAGCTAGTATTTTTGCTTTAGGTATAACCCAAATTTTTTCTTTAATTTGTAATATTATTTTTTATTTTTTTAAAAAGATTAATTATTTAAATTTAATTATTTATGGTTTAATTGGTGCTTTTATTATTAATTTAGGAGGCAATCTACATACAATTTATCTTTTTACAAAAGGTTATCCCAATGATAATCCTATTCCTTTTTGGAAAATCTTATCAGGCTATAATCCGCAAACTTATTGGTACCCTAATGCTACTAGATTTATACCATATACAATACATGAATTTCCTTCTTACTCTTATGTAGTTGCTGACCTTCACGGTCATGTTTTTGATATTCCTTTTGTTATGTTAACTTTTGCTCTATTATTTTTAATTTTTACTTATAAAGAAAAAATTAATGATTTTATTAAATTAAAAATCAATTTGTTTAAAAAAAATTTAATTTTAAATATTAACCAATATTATCTTTTCTTAACAACTATCTTAGGATTTCTTATCTCTGTTCATTATATGACCAATGCTTTTGATGGTCCAATTTATTTCTTATTAACTTTATTTATATTTCTTTTTATCTTTAATTTATCTACTAATTTTTTCTTTTATTTTTTTTTATTAATAACTTCTTTTTTTATCTTTAATCTTCCCTATTCTAGCCACTTTCAACCTTTTGTTTCGGGAATTGGTGTTAATTGCAGTCCAAACTTCTTAACAAAAATTGGTAAATTAGGTCCTTTTTTATTTGAAACTGGCAACTGTCAAGTCTCTCCAATATGGATGCTTTTAGTTTTATGGGGATTTTTTTGGTTAAATTTTATTATTTTTTTAATTCTTATTTATAAAAACTTAATTAACATTAATATTAATTTAAAAACTTTTTTAATTCTAATATTTTCTTTTGGAACATTATTAATAATTATTCCTGAGTTTTTTTATATTAAAGACATTTATCCTCAGCATTTTCGCGCTAATACAATGTTTAAACTTGGTTATCAAGCTTTTATCATTATGGGCGTAAGTTCAACTATTGTTTTATTTTTAATTAAAAACATTAAGAAAAAACTTCTAAAATTTTCTTTTCTTTTAGTTTATTTTCCATTTTTAATTTTAGTGGTTATATATCCATATTATGCTATTCCTTCTTATTATGGTAAATTAGATAAAACTCCGAATTTAGACGGTTCAAACTGGTTAAAAACCTTTCGACCTGAAGACAAAGAAATTATTGATTATTTGAATAATAATATTCAAGGTCAACCAGTAATTCTTGAGGCTCAAGGAGATTCATATACAGATTACGAAAGAATCTCGGCTTTTACTGGTTTACCAACAGTGGCTGGCTGGTGGGTGCATGAGTGGTTATGGAGAGGTAGTCCTGATTATATTGGTCAAAGAATACCAGATGTAGTAAATCTATATGAAAGTAGAAATATTAATTTAACTAAAAAATTGATTGAAAAATACAATATTAAATATGTTATTATTTCTCGATTAGAAAAAGAAAAATATCCTAACTTAAATGAAGAAAAATTTTTGCAATTAGGTAAGCTTATCTTTCAATCTTCTAATGGTTTTGGAGCGATATATAAATTAAACTAGATTCCTTCTTGACAAAGTAAAAATTTTCTGCTAATTTTTATATCGAGCATTACTACTCGTCGTCCCCTAATACGAGCGGTAGTGATGCTCTTATTTTTTTATAAATGATATAAACTCACTGGAATCTTTAAATTCTTTTTAGCAATTTTCGTTAATTCATTAGCAACAAATCTAATAAAATCTTTTCTTGAAGTATTTTTTGGACTATAAAATACCTTTTTATCTTTATTTGATAATAAAAACTGCTTCATAATCCAATGATAAAATAAAAAAAAATATTTGTCAAGTCCTATAGATTATTTATTCTCTACTATAAGATAACCTATAGTTTATAAATAAAAAAATATATTGTAAAATCGCTCTTTTTTTAATTATCCAAATTGTGTGGATAACTTTAAAAAATAGAACTTGAAACGTGAAACATTAAACTTTAAGCATCTGACTTCAAACATCTAACTTTAAACTTTATAAACTTTATAAACTCTAAACTAGATCAAAGATCAGTTCGGAATAGGCTTTTTTTACTTTCAAACAATCCAACCTTTCAACGTTTCAACTATTACTAAATTATTGAATTGCTTAAAAAGTTGTTATCCTTAAACGTTAGCGAAGAATTTTAAGGAGATTCTTCACTTCGTTTAAAATGATAAAAAGATGTTCAAATTGATAGTAGTATAATTTCTCATTTTAATCTTTTTTCCGATTCGAAGGATACAATTTTAGATTTTTAATTTTTAATTTTTAATTAATTTTTATCAATTATCATTTATAATTTAATCTATGCTAGTCTCTATTTTAACTTATAATACTCTTTATAATAATGGTTTTGAAAATTTTGAAAAAGTTTTAGAAAAAATTACTTTCAAACCAGATATTCTTTGTTTTCAAGAGGTTGACACATCAGAAATTAATTTAAAAAAAATAGAAAAATTTGGATATATTTTGGCTGATTACGAAAATTCTTTTACTCGTTTTGGAAAAATTTACGGTGCCGCCACCTTTTATAACCCTAAAGTCTTAGATTATATAAATTCAAATAAAAAAATTATCAATAAAATATTTTTTGGAGAATATTTTACATCATTTGTAAGCTTCTTGTTTGGTTTTGGTCGACAAAAAACTTTTCTTTTAACTGATTTTTACCACAAAAAAAAAGGCAAAAAAATCTCTGTTTGTAATACACATCTTTTTGTTTTAGGGTCAAATAATATGAGAATGAAGAATATTGAAGAAGTGATAAAAAAATTAAAGATTAAAAATAAAAAATACTTTATTATTTGTGGAGATTTTAATTACTACCCTTATCAAAGAAAAAAATTAGAAAAATTTATGAAAAAATATTTCTTAAAAGAAGCGACTACAAATATTAATCAAACAATAAAATTTAGTTATGAAGGATTTTTATCAGAAACTTTAACTATTATTCATAAATTTTCTTTAAGAATTATTAAACAATTTACTGAAGGATTAAAAATCGATTATATATTTTATAAAGGCTTAAAACTAATCAATACTAAAAAGATTGACATTAAATACTCTGATCATTTTCCTATGATTTCTAAATTTTCATTATAGTTTTTTTAAACTCTTTAAATAATTTTTTAATTTTATTTATATAATTAGTTATAAAATCTTCTTTTTTTAAATCATTATAAATATGACCTCCCATTTCATACTCAAAAATTTTATTTTTAATTTCTTCTTTGGTCAAAAGTCTTTTTGTAAAAGCAATAAAATATTTATATAAAAATTTTAATTGACCTTCTTTTTCCATTCTTCTTAATGAAAAGGCCACCGGATTATTTTTTAAAAATTTTACATTAACTCCCCAATATGATGCTCTTTGAATTAATTCATGATCTTCGCTTATATATAAACTTTCATCAAATCCACCAATTAAATTAAAAAAATTTTTTTCAATAATTATTGAACCTCCTAAAGAAAACTTTCTTGGTAATTTTTGACTTAATTCTATTAACAAATTCACAATATCAAAAAAAGGTTTATATTGATAATGTTTTTTATCAGGTATTGAATAAGGAATAAATAATAAACCTTTATTTTTATTAATAAAATAATTTAACTTATTTAAAAAAGTTTTTCTTACTCTAGCGTCAGCGTCAAGAAAAATTAAATAATCTCCTATTGCTTTCTTTACTCCAAAATTTCTTTGAGCAGCAACATTTTTTTTATTTGAATTTATAACTAATAGACTAAAATAATTTTTAAATTTATCAACCACTTCTTTAGTTTTATCACTGGATAAACCATCTATTATAATAACCTCAAAATTTTTATATTTTTGATTTTTTATATCATTTAATAATTTAGGAATAAATTTTTCTTCATTAAAAGTAGGAATAATTATTGAAAAAAGAATTTTTTTATTGTTCATAATAATATCTATTAATATTATATAATATTTTAAATTATGAAAATCTCAGTGATAATTCCTTGTTATAACGAAGAAAAATATATTGAAAACTGCCTTAAATCAATTATTAATCAATCAAAAAAACCTAATGAAGTTATTGTTGTTAATAATAATTCAAAAGATAACACGGTAAAAATCGTAAAAAATTATCAAAAAAACTATCAATACATAAAAATTATTAAGGAAAAAAACCAAGGAATAGCTTATGCAAGAAATAAAGGTTTTAATTCTGCTAGAGGAAATATCTTGGTGAAATGTGATGCTGATACAATTCTACCGAACAATTGGATTAAAAAAACTTTAAAAGTCTTTTCAAAAAATAAAAATATTATTGGTTATTCAAATCATTTTTATTTTTATAGTTCTTTTATACTAAGAAAATTTAAAATTTTCTCTTATTTCTATCAAAATTTTTTTAAAAAATTATTTGGTTATGGAGTATTAATTGGTCCAGCTTTTGCCATAAGAAGAGATGTTTGGTCAAAAGTAAAAAATCAGGTCTGTTTAAACGATGATGAAGTTCATGAAGATATTGACTTATCTATTCATATTTCAAAATTTGGTAAAATCTTTATTGATGATAAATTGTTTATAAACATATCAACTCGTAGAATAAAATATAATCCATTTTCATTTTTTATTGAATATCCATTAATTTTTTTAAAAATGTTAAAATCTCACCGACATCTTATTTAATTCTTTTAAAGTAGTAATTTCATAAAAATTTTTATCATCTCTGAATCTTTCTAAACGAGGAAATCTTAAAGCTAATTTAGCAGTATGAACTGGTGATTTAGTTATTTCATCAGCTCTTATTTCAACCACTAATTTCGGTTCTAACCAAACATCACATTCCATAGTTTTATCAACTATATAATTATTTGGTTTTTCTTTTGTCTTTATTAAATCGCATTTTTCTTTAAGCTGATACCATTCTTCATCGGTTAAACCAGTTCCTATTTTTGCTACTGTTAAAAATTGATCGTTTTTATTATTATAAACTCCCACTAAAAAAGCTCCAATTCCAAAATTTTTTCTTTTTCCTTTACCTAAATCATATCCCATAACAACACAATCAATTGTATCTTTAATTTTTGCTGAATAGCTTTTTTTATACTTAATCCAATTCCATTCTCTTGCTCCTGGTTTATAAGTTCCATCAATTTTTTTGGCTATTAAACCTTCTAAATCTTTTTTTATATAAAAATCAAACATTTCGTCAATTTTTTTTGCCTGACTTACTCTTTTTTTCTTAGCTAAAAAAATCGTTTCGTTTTTTATATCTTTATTTGTTTTAATAATTTTTTCTAACTGTTGACGTCTGTTAATAAAAGGTTCGTTTAAAAAACTAACTCCATCTAAATATAAAAGTTCAAAACAAAAAAGTTTTAAAGGAATTTTTTTTACCATTTCTTCTATATCATATTTTCTTTTTCTTTGCACAGTTTCTTGAAATGGTAAAAATTTTTCATTTTTTATATCATAACCAACTGCCTCTCCTTCTAAAATCACTTCTTCTGCTATAATCTGATTTTTTATACCGGCAATAATGTCAGGATACATAAAACTAACCTCTTCTAAACTTCGAGAAAATAATTTTACAATTCCAGTTTTCTTTTGATAATGAATTTGCAATCGAAAACCATCAAATTTTGGTTCAACTAAACATTCACCAAGTTGATCAATAATTTCTTGTCCAGAAGATAATCTTTCTGCTCGCATCATAATTATTGGTGTAAAAATACGAGGAGAAATATTTTCAATAAACTTAATACCTTCTTCTTTAATTAATCTACCCAAATAACCTAAATCAGGTCTAACATGATAAGCTTTTTCTAATTTATCACGAAAACTTTTATTTCCAACAATCATCCAAGAAAAGCCATCTAAAATAGTCATATCAGAAAAACCTAATCTTATATTACCTGTTGGAAAACGAACAATAAATTTTGAAGATAATGAATTAAGTTGACGAATTAATAATGATAACAACCCCACTTTAACTTCTTGTGACTTTTCTCCGCTTGCTTGAGCAATTTTTAAAAAAACATCATATACTTCATTAATTTCTAAGTCTTTTTCTTCAATAGAGGAAAACTGACTTCGAAAATAAGCTGTTGTTTCTCCTAAATCACCAATCTTTTTATATTCTTTTTCAAAATAACTTTTATCAACATTTAGAGCAGAAATAATTGCCTTAATCACCATCTTTTCTGCCATACCAAACTCAATTTTTTCATAAGCAGGACGAACTCTTCCTTGAAGCAAATAAACAACTTTTTCTATTTCATCAGCGGTTAATTTATTAAAAATTTCCGCTAATAATCGGGTAATCTCTAATCTTGAAGTATTTTCGCTAATTTTTTCGAAGTATTTTGCTAATTGAGAAAATTTCATTATCAATTAATTTTAAATTTAAACCATTACATATCTGGCTGATTTAGTTGAACCAACCTTTTTAATTAATCCTTTATTTATCAAATCTTTTAAATCCCTTAAAATTGTATCTTCGGATATGTTAGGAAAAATACTGGCAAACATCTGATTTTGAAGATAGCCAACTTCTTGGATATATTCAACTAATTTAACCTGTCTTTCTGTCAAAAAAATTTGTTGTCCGCCTATTTTTTGTTTAAGTTTTACATCTTTAGAAAGTCTTAAAATTTTCTCTTTAATTTTATCAAACTCAACCGCGGCTCCAAAAGTAAAGTATTCAAGCCATGAAGTTAAATCGCCAGATGAGGCTTTTTGTAGATTATGATAATAAGAAACCGCATCTTTATCATAATATTCTTCCAGTGAAAAAAACCTTCTAATATCATATCCGCCTAGAAATAAAATTAATGTTGCTAAAACTCGTGCTACCCGACCATTACCATCAATAAACGGATGAATTCTTACTAATTCATGGTGAGCAATACCTGCCTTTAAAACTGGATGAATATCTAAATTGTCTTTATTTAACCAGTATAAAAATTCTCGCATTAAAAAAGGTACTTCAATTGGTGCTGGTGGTCTAAAAGTTATTTCACCCGTAGCTGAATTTCTAATAATTACTTGCTTTGTTCGATACTCACCAGCTTGATCAGGAGGTAATATTTTATCAATAATAATTTTGTGAAGTTTTTTTATTAAAAGCTCAGTTATTTTTTCAATCTTTTTTTTCGCTTCCTCATCAATAAAATCTATCACTTTTCGATAGTTTATAATCTCTTGAATATCTCTTGGTCGACCAATTACTTCTTTCCCAGCCAATATATTTTTTGCATCCTCTTTAGCTAATTGATTTCCCTCAATATGAGTGCCATGATAAACCGAACGAACAATCGCCTCTTCTTTAAACTGTTTTTCCCATAAAGGTAAAATTGGCGAGTTTTTAATAATCTCTTCCGCTGCTTCTATCTTGGCAATATTGGTAAGAATTTTATTAGTAATATTAAATTGAGGATTAAACATCAAATATATTGTAATATATCAAAGATCAAAATTCAAAAATCAAAAATTCATAACAAAATTCAAAAAGAATGAAACATAAAACATAAAACAGAAAACGTAGAATGTTAAATAAGAATTAAATATTAAGTATTAAGAATAAAATAATTTTAAATTTTAAATTGTAATTTTTAATTTTAGATTTTTAACTTTTAATTATATTTAGATTTTAATATGTGGTTTTAGATTTTGATTTTTGAATTTTAATGTTTTTTTATTTTTTTATTGATTTTTAATTTTCAAATTTTATATAATCAATCTAATATGATCTATGCCATTGATATTCGAGAAAGTTTTGTTCCAGCTCAACATTTTAATGATTTAGGAGATTTAGTTAATCTTGGATTAAACTTCATTACGCTCGGAGCAGGCTTAATCTTTTTAGTAATGCTTTTTCGAGGCGCTTTTATTCTTTTAACTCAAGGCGCATCTGCCGACGGTGTAAAAAAAGCTTATGAAACAATCACCTTTGCTGTAATAGGTTTATTTGTTGTTATTTTTAGTTTTTTAGCAGTAAAATTATTAGGTAAGTTATTAGGAGTTGATAATATCTTACCATGAAATTGTTTACTCAAGCTGATGTTAATGATATCTTTGGAAAAGTTGAACCGCCAAAAGGTATGAGTTTTGGCGCTGATAATCCTGAACAAGGTTTTGCTAATTTAGTTGGTTTTGGTATTAATATGTTTATTGTTGTTGCCGGTCTTTTCTTATTATTATATCTTCTATGGGGCGCATATGACTGGATTACCTCAAGTGGTGAAAAAGAAAAAATCACCAAAGCACAAAACAAAATCACTAATGCCGTAATTGGTTTTATCTTAATTTTTATTGTTATTGTTATCTATCGATTATTGCTTGGAGATATTTTAAAGATTATCGAAGTTACTCCTGATGGTTGGAAATTCAAACTACCAAGTCTTCAGCCATAAAAAAACCGCTCCTTTTGGCCTTCAAAGAGCGGTTTTCAATATCTTTACCAAAAAAATCAATTACAACAACCATCTTCATTAAAAAAATAAGTATAATCTGAGCCACTACAATCAATATCCGAATAAACTTTATTTTCTTTTACTCCATAAGGAGGAGAGAATAACCAATCCTTAGGAGTCTTTCCTACAGCTCTACAAATAGCTTTACAAATAGCATGACCTGATTTAGCAACACATTTATCTTGACATATTTCTTGTGGAGTTGAGTATTTTAATTCTTCATCATTATATTTATATTTATTATTTCCCAATAACTTAAAAGTTTTTTCACCTTTTAAACCAAAATATTGACAATTAATCATAGGTTTTGAATCATCATTAGCTGATAATAAATACTGATTTAAATTAGAACTACTATGATTACAATAATCGTCTACTTTGTCTGCTTCTAACCAAATTGTTTTACTTTGATTAAGATAATATTTTTTGCTTGAATCAGACTCTCTTAAATCAACATATATCTCCTTATCTTTAACTGAAGGAGTAACCGTAATTCCAGTAATATTAAAATCAACTAAATTACTACATCTTGTTTTAACTAATCCATATCTAGGAGGAGTTATTGTAGGAGAACCACTTAAATTATATCCAATTTTACATATATTCCCAAAACCAATATTAGTTACTTTTGTTTTATGATTCGGATCTAAATAATATTGACCATTTTTATAATAAACATAAGTATCAGGAATTGTTCCCGGACAATCATATCTTATAGCATAATCATCACCCCATTTTTTACAATATGCTGAATTTATTATACTATTTACATCAAACGTAGATTTGTCCGTCTTTACTAAAGCTCCCTGACAACTAGAGTCAGCGTAAAAAACATCATTTTTTATATACAAATTACTACAATTTTTAACGCTTTCAATATATAATTTAGCATCTCTACATTTATCTTCTTTTAAATTTCTACAATAATTACTAACCCCTAATCTAGTAATATCTACACCAGTCTGTGAAAAATAACTATTTCCTCTTTTATAAAAAGAACCTTGGGTATAATCCGAATTAATTGTATTACAACCAATTGAATTACTTGCTTTAGTATTAGTAACTTGTAGTTTGTTTAAATTGTTAATTAATATTCCCAATCCAACTAAAACCACCAATAACAAAACTAAATAAACCAAACTTTTAGAAACGCAAAACTTATTATTTTTCATCTTTTCTCACCTCCTTTCAAAAAACTTATCTTAAATTTTTAAACAATAATTTTATAGTAATTGATTATTAATTAAAAATCAATACATTATTAATTTATTTCAAATTTCTTTATTATTCATATTATTTTAACTTTATTTTGAAATTCTGTTAATCTTTTGTCGTTTTAAGTTTATTTCAAGATTTTTTATATCAAGAATTATCCTTAAATTAAGAATATTTTTTTAAACAACTCAACAATTTAGCAATAATTAAATTATGACAGTTGAATCTTGAGATTAGAAAATTAATCATGAAGCTTGAAGATTGATTGTCTGTTTTTCTACCTTGCTAAGCTAAATTCTTTTATCATTTTAACTAAATTTTCTTGTTATTCTGAACATTCCCTTTGTCATTCTGAGGCACTTCAGGCGCTGAAGAATCCCAATGGGTGTTTTGTTATAACTCAACATAACAGTAATACTTACAAGGGGATTCTTCGGTGTCTATGGCACCTCAGGATGACAGAAAAAAGTTGTTATTTGAAGTTTGATTATGAAAGTTGATGTTTAATGTCTCATTCTTTTTGGATTTTGGTTTGTATTTTTGAATTTTGATATTTGATATATTTTTACTACAACCTTATAACCAATTTTATATTTTATTCTTTTTGAATTTTGAAATGTGTTTTTGATTTTTAATATTTGATATTTGATTTTTTACTTTTTTATTTTATATATCCTACTTCCCTCCAAAACATAAATCTCTTCTTTAAAAACAACCATATCTTTTCCTTTAGCTAAAATATCAGAATAAATTTGTTCAATAAACTCGCCGTTTTTTCCTAAAACATAAACTTTTCCTTGACTTTTATCCCAAAGATAAAGTTTTTCTAAATTTTTATCAGTATAAATTTTTGAGAGTTTAAAACTACTATCTGGTAAATCCAATTTAAAATCTTCTCTTATGCCAGAAATATATTTAAAAACTAAATTATCATCTCCTAAATAAACTGCTCCATCTATAGCCAAAGACTTAATTAAATTTAGATCAACTGACTCACCTGATTTAAAATAACTTGATTTTGAAGAAAAACTTTCACCACTTCTTAAATACTTCCATACCTCATCAGCGCCATTATCTAAAAGATATAAATTACCATTATAAAACTTCATATCAATAATATTTTTCCAATCTTTATCATAATCAATAATCTTATTTAATTTATTATCAAAAAATCTATAAATACCCTTATCTTTAATAAATAAATAAATTTCTTTATTATCCAAAGCAAATAACTTTCCATTTTTAAAATCGCTATTTTGATATTTTTTTAAGGATTTTTTAGCTAAAGAAAGAATATATACCCGGCCATTTAATTTATCTATTAGTAATAAATTGTTTTCTTCTAAATATCCTCCCGATAAAGAAATGTTTTTCTCATCAACAGCCAAATCATAAAATTCTTCATATTGAGCTTTTTCTTTTTTAAAAATTTTTTCTTCTGCTCGTTGAATTAAATTTCTTATCTCAATAATCTTTTTTTCTTTTTCTAAATTCTTATCTAAATCTTTAATTAATTTATCGTACTCTTGTTGACTTTCTTTAAATAAAATCCTTGCTCTTGCCATATTCAAAAATGACACTTCTTCTGCTAAAGAAAGTTTGTGAGATATTAAATTATAAGTTTCGTTAATTTTTTGTTGATAAATTTTGTTATTTCTTCTTTGATAACCCAAAATTACACTCCAAAAAAACAATCCAAAAAAAACTAACGTTAAAATAAAAGTAAAGATTTTTTTATTGGTTTTAATTTTTGCTAAATTTTCTAAAATTAGCTGTTTTATGTTGGTTTTTATCAGTGATGGTCTTTCTTCAATAATTAAACTATCACTATCTTGATTTTCTTCTTCATCTTCTTCTTCAATGTTTTCATGAGGTTTTAATTTTAAAAATAATCCAACAACACCACTATCATCTTTTTCTTCATATCTTAATTTAATCTCTTCAATTAAATTTTCAAACGAGTAATCTTTTAAAACTTGAAAAAATCCTTGTTCACCATTAACTAAAGTCTCCATGGTTGAAGTAGTAAAAATATAAACATCATCAACTTCTACTTGACCTGAAGCAACATTATTTTTATCTAATAAAAGTCCAAACTGATCTTTTCTTTTAATAAAAATCTTTCCTTGACCAAATGTTTTTAAATAAAAAACATTGTCTTTTTTTAAATAACCACAAGCAATAGAAAAAGAAGAAGGTAAATTTAATTCATTTATAAGATTAACAATTAAATCATCAAAATCTACCAAGCTCTCTATTTTAAACCCTTTTTTAAAATACTGATTAATTTTTAAAGAAATTGTTTCATTAACCCCTTCTTCGATTTCAATCACAAAAAATAATCCATCTTCATAATATACCCCCGAATAACTATTTTCTTTTTCTTTTCCTAAATAAAAAACTACTTTTTTTTCAAACATATTTTAGGCAAAAAATATCGCAAAAATTAATAAAATCAAAGCCACTGCCACCTGTAATAAACTAATTAAAATAATCAAAACATTTAAATTGTCTTTTAATGTATTAACCATTATTCTTACCTGTTTAGATAAAACAAAAGATATTAATAAATAAATTAAAGCTAGTACTACAGCAAAAACTTTAAAAAAAATTTTAAATATTTCGCTAAACTCCATGTTTTTTTTCTAATAAGTTATTAATTTGTTGACCAACTTCATTAGGATAAGAGATATTTTCGAATTCAATATTAGCTTCTGAACCTGCAGTTTGAATAAAAACTGTTCCAAAATTTAATAAAGATCCAAAATAACCACCACTTTTAATAGTAATATCTTCAATCTTATTTAATCTAGCAATTGTAATTTCTTTATAAATAATTCCATGAAAATCAATATCAACCACTTTTTTATTAGTAATTATTCCCACATTAAAGTACCAATCTAAAAAATTAATCCAAATAAAAGTGATAATAAAAACTACTGCAAAAAAATTAAAAAGTATGATTTGATTTATTAAAAAATACTTATTAAAAAAATAGTTAAAAATTATTAGAATAAAAACGAAAATAATAGTATTAAAAATCCATCCTAATTGAGTAAAGGGATGAGCGCGAAGAAGAAGAATTATTTTTTCTCCCTGTTCATAAGACTCAAAATCAATTTTTGGATATTTAATATATGATAAAAAAGCTTTAATTAATGGTTTCCTGTTGTCTTTCATTTAATTTTATTATATACTATAAATGCTCTGGTTATTAAAGCGACTTGGAACCACCCTTACCCTTCCCGAACAAGGTCGTGAAACAAGTCAGCGCCGATGATACTTTCCGCTTCGGCGGATGGGAAAGTAGGTCATAGCCAGAGCATTTTTTTATATTAAAAATCTCTTTTTTCACAACTCTCAATTAACTTTTTAATATCAATATCTTTTCCTGTATACATCTTTATTAGACTATTAATTTCTTGAAAATCATTATTGTTTAAAATTATCTCTATAAAAGGTAAATAAGAAGATAGATCATATTCTTTAACTACAACACCTTTTGAATTAATCTTTAAATTAATTTTTTTGTTTTTTATAAATGCATTAAATTCATAATCTTTATCTTTAAATCTGCAAACTAAAGGCCCATTAAAATCAAAACTAATTTTTCTTAAACTTTTTTTACTAACCATTGTTGGAGCAATAAAAGTTTTTGGAGTTGGCGTATATTTAATAATATTTAAATTTTCAGTTTTTTGATTAAATTTAATTATTAATCCAATAATAATTATGATGATTGGTATGATAATTATAATTCTTGAAAAAAATCTAAAAAAATCATCCATTTTTTTAAATAGCGATAAATTTAGGTATAATATAAGTATAACAAAATATTTTTTTGGGGAGTGGTGTAACGGTAACACACCTGCCTTTGGAGCAGGGTACTCTAGGTTCGAATCCTAGCTCCCCAACAAAAAACCCCTCCATTATATGGAGGGGAAATTTATTTAAAAAAAGCTTAAGTTATTTAGTTTTTACAGGAACTCGCTTTGGCTTAGCTGCCTCAGCAATTTTTCCTGTCACAGTCACTACCCCATCTTCAACCTTTGCTTCTAAAGTTTTCTCATCAATCGGTCGAGGTAAGGTAGTATGATAATCAAAAGATGAGACTCTTTCCATTCGATAAACTACTTTTCTTTTTTTCTTTTCTTCATCTTTTTCCTCAACTTTTGCTTTAATATGTAAAACTCCATCCTCAAAGGTTACTTCAACCTTATCAGCTGGCACTCCAGGTACAGCTGCTTTTACCACCACTTTATCATCTTCTTCATATACATCTAACCCTTCAGTCATAGTTAATTCTGGTAAATCTTCTTCATCTTCCCAAGAAAAAAATGGTCGAATAAAACTTCGAGTAAAAGGATCAAATCTGATTATTGCCATTTTTTTCACCTCCTTTCAGGAAAATTTAAACTTTTAACAAAGAAAGATTATTATATTAGCAGTCTAACATATAGATTGCTAATTTGTCAAGAGGAATTTAAAAAGGCAAAGTTAATGGAAGATCATTTTTTTCTCCATCATTTTCTTTATATTTTTTCCAATCTACTATAATTTTTCTTTTCCCATTAATATCTGGATAATAAATTTTCCCATTATTTACTCCATAATCAAAAAGTTCTTTAGTAAATAACACATCGTTTAAACAATATTTTTTTAATTCTTCAATTTTTCCCTGACGATAATAATCAATTGCCAGTAATCCATGTCCTGTTTTTTTCTTACCTAAAGTAGCGTTTATTACCTCATTTAAAGAAATTCTTCGACCAATTTTATTTTTAATATCGTCTAAAATATCAAGTTTTGAAAAAACATTAATATCTCCAGGATAATAAGCTGATAAAACTGGTAAATCAAAATCTATAATATTAAAACCAATTATATATGAAGATTTTTCAAATAGATTAAAAAGTTTTGATAATTCTTTTTCTTCAAAAACTAAACCTTGATTATTTTTATAATCATAGACAGCCACCACTGTTACTTCCAGTTTTTTTGGGTCTTTAAAGTCACGAAAACTATATTTAGTTTCAACATCAATAATTAACGGGAATTTTTTCATATTAATTAAATCTATCGTTTATTTCTTTAAAAATTTCTAATTCTATAATTTTTAATTTATCAGATAATTGATTTTTATCAATCTCTGTTTTAACTATTTCTCTCTCATATTTTTTAATTAAAAATTCAAAAAAATCAACTAAAATCTTTTTTTCTGAAGGTTTTAAAAATAAAATTTTATTATCAATAAAAGATTCTAATTTATTTAAAATCCATAATAATTCAACAATTTTTTTACTGTACAAATTAATACTAGTCAAATCTCCTTTAATTGATTTTATCTTAATATTCATCATTCTTACCTCTATTAACATTTCCTCATATGAAGGTTTATTTTTAATAACTTGATCAATTTCTTTTATTAAAAAAAAGATATTATTTGTTAATTTTTTTGTCTTTTTCATAGTGTATAATTATCATATGTTAAGACAAAAATTGCAACAAGATCAAATTACTGCCTTAAAAAATAAAGATCAAGAAAAACTTGATGTTTTGAGATTTTTAATTTCTAAAATTAAAAATAAAGAAATTGATTTAAAAAAAGATTTGAATGATGAAGAAATTATTTTGATTATCAAAAAAGTTATTAAAGAATTAAATGAATCAACTGATGCTTTTAAAAAAGGTAATCGTCAAGATTTAGTAGAAAAAAATCAAAAACAACTTAGTATCTTAACCCAATATTTACCAGCAGAACTTACAGATGATCAACTAAAAAAAGAAGTAGAAAAAATTATTAATGCCAATCAAGAACTTTTTCAAAAAAACAAAAAAGCAATTATTGGTATTGTAATGAAAAATTTAAGAGCTAAAGCAAATAGTAGTCAAATTATGAAAATTCTTGAAGAATACTTAAAATAAATTCAAAACTCAAAACTTAAACTATAATAAATTTAAAATTATAACTTAAAATCCAAAACTATTAAAAAATCTTTAAATTTTATTAATTTTTAGCTTGTCCTGGCAATCCATTTGACACTTCCCAAGATATCAGATAGATTGACACAAGGG
>FWWL01000829.1_pt1 | contig 81429 bp, 71 predicted proteins | sample 2228331 | NCBI WGS metagenome assembly FWWL01 (sample SAMEA103939775, study PRJEB20133) | metagenome | reverse complement strand
CATCGACAGGTCTAATCCGGCATAGTGCTTCATGGCTGCTTCCTTCCTTCAGGCTTCGAGAACCAGAAGTGTGCGCCGCTCAGCCGGCCCGAGGAAGCAGCCACAAATTACACGATGACTCATTATCCAGCGCACCAGATGCGAGCGCCTATGAGCTTTACGGCGGCGAGATAGTTTTCGGGACACTTGTCGTAGCGGGTGGCGATGCCTCGGAAGTGTTTGATGCGATTAAAGAAGCGTTCGACGAGATTGCGCTGGCGATAGACCCAGCCCGAGAAGGCGAAGCGCTGCTTACGGTTGGATCGTGCCGGGATGTTGGCCCAGACATTCTTGCGGGCGGCAGCCTCCCGGATGGCGTTGCTGTCGTAGCCTTTGTCGCCGAGTAGTGTTGCGCCTTCGGGTACAGCCTCGAGCAGGGCTTCGGCTTCTTGGCTGTCGTGAACCTGGCCTCCGGTCAGGCGCAGGGCGATGGGACGACCGTCAGCGTCAACGAGGGCATGGATTTTGCTCGTGAGACCGCCTCGGGAACGTCCCATGCCGCGATCTCCAGTTCCCCCTTTTTACCCGTCGCACCGTGCTGGTGGACGCGGACGCAACTGGAATCGATCATCACGATCTCGCCTGCGAAAGCGGCGGAGACCGCGGCGAGCAGCCGGTCCCACACCCCGGCTTTGCGCCAACGGACGAACCGGTTGTAGCAGGTCGTGGAAGGTCCATAGCGTTCGGGTATCTCCGCCCATGGCGAGCCGGTGCGGAAACGCCAAAGGATGCCGTTCAAAACCCGTCGGTCATCAACGCGGGGAACGCCACGAGGCTTGTTGGGCAGCAGCGGCTCGATGATCACCCATTCCCCATCCGTCAGTTCGTAGCGCCGCCGTGCCATCAAGCCTCCATTGCAATGGAAAGCCTGAATCACGTGAGCCGAAAAACCTCAAGCCAGCTTGGGAATTTACGGCTTAGTGTTCGCATTGGCCGTCTCTCCACGCGCCACCGCTATCAAGGCAGGCATCTTGAGCTACCCACGGTGAAAACCAAAGGAATGCTAAGAGCGCGAAAATCGCAACGCCCAACGCCAGTACCGCCCGCTTCCACGTGATGTGCATACCCCCTCATATCACGCGCCAAATCCGCCGCCAGATTTTATGAGTTTACGACCTAGGGGGCAAGAGGGTTGAGGACACGGCCGTCCTCCCCCTCCGTCGCCTCCGGCGACACCTCCCCCTGGCGGGGGAGGATTATTGCCTCAACCGCACACTCCGCTCTTCGCGACCAGCTCCAGCACCGGTGCCGCCCACTCCCAGCGGCAGATGAGCAGGTCGGGCAGCGACAGATCGGCTTCGTTATAGCGGATCGGCGACCCGTCAATGCGCGAGACATGCAGCCCGGCGGCAGCGGCGACCGCGGCGGGGGCGCAATTGTCCCATTGATATTGCCCGCCCGAGTGGAGGTAGATTTCCGCCTCCCCCAGCACCACCGCCATCGCCTTGGCCCCGGCCGACCCCATGCCGACCAGTTCGGCCCCGATCGCGTCGGCCACCCCGGCGCACAGCTGCGTCGCCCGGGTCCGGCTGACCAGCATGCGCGGCTTGGCTGCAGCCGGCGGCAGTTCCGGCGGCTGTGCGGTGCACAGCGTCACCCCGCGCCGGGGCAAAGCGACTGCGCCCACTGCGGCGACGCCATCGATCGACAGGCCGATATGCACCGCCCAGTCCTCACGCCCCTCGCCAAATTCCCGCGTGCCGTCGAGCGGATCGACGATCCACACCCGCCGCGAATCGAGCCGCGCCGAATCGTCGGCGGATTCCTCCGACAGGATCGGATCGTCGGGCCGCGCGGCGCGGAGCAGGTCGAGGATCAGCGCATTCGCCTCATGGTCCCCGCGTGCGCCATCGGCACCATCGTCCTGGATCGCACGCAGCAGCGCTCCGGCGGCATCGGCGACCTGACGGGCCAGCACTGCATCATCGACCACCATCGTCACAGCACCGGCGACCAGATGCCGAGGATATGCTCGACCACCAGATCGGCGGCGGCTTCGGGGGTCATGGCTTGCGTATCGATGCGAATCTCCGGGGTCATCGGGGCCTCATAGGGGCTGGAAATGCCGGTGAAATTGGCAATTTCGCCCGCTCGCGCCTTTTTGTAGAGGCCCTTCACATCGCGGCGTTCGGCCTCTGCCAGCGGGGTATCGACGAAAATTTCGAAGAACTCGCCCTCGGGCAGCATCCGCCGCACCAGTTCGCGCTCGGCCCGGAACGGGGAGATGAAGGCGGTGAGCACGATCAGCCCCGCGTCGCACATCAGCTTGGCGACCTCACCCACGCGGCGGATATTCTCGACCCGGTCGGCGTCGCTGAAGCCCAGATCCTTGTTGAGGCCGTGCCGCACATTGTCGCCGTCGAGCAGGAAGCTGTGCTTGCCCAGCGCATGCAGCTTTTTCTCGACCAGATTGGCGATGGTCGACTTGCCCGACCCCGACAGGCCGGTGAACCACAACAGGCGCGGGTGCTGGCCCTTTTGCGCTGCATGGGCTTCGCGGGTGATTTCCAGCGCCTGCCAATGGACATTCTGGGCGCGACGCAGCGCGAAGTTGAGCATGCCCGCCGCGACCGTCGCGTTGGTCAGCTTGTCGATCAGGATGAAGCCGCCGAGATCGTGGCTGTCGGCATAGGGCTCGAACACGATGGGCCGGTCGGTATAGACTTCCGCCACGCCGATATCGTTGAGGGCCAGCGTCTTTGCGCTCAACTCCGCCATGGTGTTGACGCAGATCACGTGGCGCGGCGGCTGCACCGTCGCGCTGACCGTCTGCGTGCCGAGCTTTAGCCAATAGGCGCGGCCGGGGAGCAACTCTTCCTGGTCCATCCACACGATCGTCGCCTGGAACTGGTCGGCGACCTCGGGCGGGGCGTCCGCCGCGACGATGACGTCGCCGCGCGAGCAATCGACCTCGTCCGCCAGCGTCAGCGTCACCGACTGGTCGCGCCCCGCTTCGGCCAGATCGCCGTCATAGGTGACGATCCGCGCGACGGTGCTGGTGCGGCCCGAGGGGAGGATGCGCACCGCGTCGCCCGGCTTCACCGATCCGCTGGCGATGGTGCCGGCGAACCCGCGGAAATCGAGATTGGGGCGGTTGACCCATTGCACCGGCATGCGGAACGGACGCGCCGCCGCGTCATCGCCGACCGGCACCGTCTCCAGATGTTCGATCAGCGACGGGCCGGCATACCAGGGCGTGTTGGCGCTGGGACCGGTGATGTTGTCGCCCTTAAACCCCGAGATCGGGATCGCGGTGAAGTCGGCGATGCCGATGCTCTCGGCGAAGGCGCGATAGTCAGCGACGATGGCGTCGAACGTCGCCTGATCGTAGCCGACCAGATCCATCTTGTTCACCGCCAGCACGATGTGGCGGATGCCGATCAGGTGCGCGAGGAAGCTGTGCCGCCGCGTCTGCGTCAGCACGCCTTTGCGCGCGTCGATCAGGATGACGGCAAGGTCGGCGGTCGATGCGCCGGTGACCATGTTGCGCGTATATTGTTCATGCCCCGGCGTGTCGGCGACGATAAACTTGCGCTTTTCGGTCGCGAAAAAGCGATAGGCGACGTCGATCGTGATCCCCTGCTCACGCTCGGCGGCGAGGCCGTCGACGAGGAGCGCGAAGTCGATCTCCTGCCCTTGCGTCCCCACCCGCTTCGAATCGGCTTCGAGCGCGGCGAGCTGATCCTCGAAGATCATCTTCGAATCATAGAGCAGCCGCCCGATCAGCGTCGATTTGCCGTCATCCACCGAGCCACAGGTGATGAAGCGCAGCAAAGATTTCGACTGATGCTGTTCGAGATAGGCGGAAATATCGGACGCGATGAGGGCGTCGGGGCGGTAGGAGGAGTCGGTCATAGATCCAATCCGTCGCCCCGGCGAAGGCCGGGGCCGCTAGCGGTCGTGAGCGAGAAGCGTGAGGCAGGCGACCCCGGCCTGCGCCGGGGTTGACGCTTCGGAACGCTGCGCATTCCGTGGCGCGTCAAAAATAACCCTCCTGCTTCTTCTTCTCCATCGACGCGGCCTGATCATGGTCGATCGCGCGGCCCTGACGCTCGGAGGTGGTCGTCAGCAGCATCTCCTGAATCACCTCGTCCAGCGTCGCAGCCTCGCTCTCGACCGCGCCGGTCAACGGATAGCAGCCGAGCGTGCGGAAGCGGATCGAGCGCATCACCGGCTCCTCGCCGTCGAGCGGAAAGCGGTCGTCATCGACCATCAGCGTGAGGCCACCGCGCACCACGGTCGGACGCGGCGCAGCGAAATAGAGCGGGACGATCTCGATCCCCTCGGCGCGGATATATTGCCATATATCGAGCTCGGTCCAGTTGGAGATCGGGAATACCCGCATGCTCTCCCCCTTGGCCTTGCGCGCATTGTAGAGCCGCCACAATTCGGGCCGCTGCGCCTTGGGATCCCAGCGATGGCTGGCGGAGCGGAAGCTGAACACGCGTTCCTTGGCGCGGCTCTTTTCCTCGTCGCGCCGCGCGCCGCCGAACGCCGCATCGAAGCCATATTTGTCGAGCGCCTGCTTCAGCCCCTCGGTCTTCCACATATCGGTGTGCAGCCCGCCATGGTCGAACGGGTTGATCCCGCGCGCCATCGCTTCGGGATTGTGGTGGACCAGCAGCTCCATGCCCGCGTCGCGCGCCGCCTTGTCGCGCAGATCGTACATCGCCTTGAACTTCCACGTCGTATCGACATGGAGCAGCGGAAAGGGCGGCGGCGCGGGGAAGAACGCTTTCTTGGCGAGGTGCAGCATCACCGCGCTGTCCTTGCCGACCGAATAGAGCATCACCGGCCGCTCGGCCTCGGCAACCACTTCGCGCAGAATGTGGATGCTCTCGGCCTCGAGCCGGGCAAGATGTGTGAGGGAATTCATAGCTGGCCATCTATGGACCACGCCCGCGCGCTGCGATCTAGTAATTGTTTATGCGACTTCAGGCCATATGCGCGCCCTTGCGCCCTGCCATGGCGACGCCATTTTTGGGTCGCATGGCGCGCTCCGGCTGTGCATAGGGCGGCGAGACAGCCGCGACGAAAGGGACTTCCAGCGTGCGTATTGCGATGATCGGCACGGGCTATGTCGGCCTGGTTTCCGGGGCGTGCTTCTCCGATTTCGGACATGACGTGGTGTGCGTCGACAAGGACGCGCGCAAGATCGAGCTGCTGCACCAGAATGTCATGCCGATCTACGAACCCGGCCTCGCCGAACTGGTCGCGTCGAATGTGAAGGCAGGGCGCCTGTCCTTCACCACTGATCTCGCCGAAGGGGTGAAGGGCGCGGACGCCGTGTTCATCGCGGTCGGCACGCCCAGCCGGCGCGGCGACGGCCATGCCGACCTGTCCTATGTCTTCGCCGCCGCCGAAGAGATCGTCGCAGCGGTCGACGGCCCGACCGTGATCGTCACCAAATCGACCGTGCCCGTCGGCACCGGCGACGAGGTCGAGCGCATCGTCGCTCGCATCGCCCCCGACAAGGGCATCACCGTCGTCTCCAACCCCGAATTCCTGCGCGAAGGCGCGGCGATCAGCGACTTCAAGCGCCCCGACCGCGTGGTCGTCGGCAGCGAGGACGAGGGCGCGAGCCAGGTGATGCGCGACATCTATCGCCCGCTCTCGCTCAACCAGTCGGCGCCGGTCATGTTCACCGGCCGCCGCACCGCCGAGCTGATCAAATATGCCGCGAACGCGTTCCTTGCGGTCAAGATCACCTTCATCAACGAGATCGCGGACCTGTGCGAACAGGTTGGCGCGGACGTGCAGGAAGTGTCGCGCGGCATCGGCATGGACAACCGCATCGGGCGCAAGTTTCTCAATGCCGGACCCGGCTATGGCGGGTCGTGCTTCCCCAAGGACACGCTGGCGCTGCTCAAGACCGCCGACGACCATGAAACCCCGCTGCGCATCGTCGAGGCGACGGTGCAGGTCAATGACAGCCGCAAGCGCGCAATGGGGCGCAAGGTGATCAAGGCGATGGGTGGCGAGGTGCGCGGCAAGACCGTCGCGATCCTGGGCCTCACCTTCAAGCCGAACACCGACGACATGCGCGATGCGCCGAGCCTGGCGGTGATCCAGACGCTGCAGGACGCGGGAGCGATCGTCCGCGCCTATGATCCGGAAGGCGTCGAGCAGGCGCGCCCGCTCGTCAAGAATGTCGAATTCTGCCCTAGCCCCTATGCCGCGGCCGAGGGTGCCGACGCGCTGGTGATCGTCACCGAATGGGACGAGTTCCGCGCGCTGGATCTTGGGCGGATGAAGAAGCTGCTCAGCACGCCGCTGCTGGTCGACCTGCGCAATATCTATCCCGCCGAAGAGGTGCAGCGCGCCGGGTTGAAGCTGGTCGGCGTGGGGAAGAAGGTGGATTGAACCGAACCAATCCTCCCCCGCCAGGGGGAGGACTACTGGGAATTACCCCCGCGCGCCCTCGGTCGCGAGGTACCAGCGTTCGCCGCCCTGCAGCGCCAGCGCCGTCAGACGTCCGGTCGCATAGGCCCCGGTGTCGATCCCGATGCGGTTGGGCAAATCCTCAACCTGCGCCGCGATCGAATGGCCATGCACGACCGTGGCGCCGAAGCTGCCCTCGAAGCTCAGGAACTGCTCGCGGATCCAGCGCAGATCCTCCGGCTTCTGCCGGTCGAGGCCGACATGCGGCCTGACACCCGCGTGGACGAAGCAATAATCGCCCATCCGCACCATATCAGTCATCTTGTGCAGGAACGTGACATGATGCGCCGGCACACGCGGCAGGAAATCCGCAACCAACTCGTCCGCCAGGCCGCGATCGATCAGCTCGATTGGGGTGCCATAGCTCAGCAACGTCTCCTCGCCGCCGATGCGCAGCCAGAATCGCATCGTTTCGAGATTTCCGCCGAGCACCTTGAGGAACACCTCCTCGTGATTGCCGAGCAGGAAATCGACCTGCCACCCGCCGAAGTCGCGGGTCGCGAGCAATTCGACCACCCCCGCAGAATCGGGGCCGCGATCGACCAGGTCGCCCAGAAAGATGATCCGCGTCCGTGCCTGCCCCCGCGCCGCATCGTCGGCGTCGATCCGTGCGAGCAGGTCGGTGAGCAAGTCGAACCGACCATGAATGTCGCCGATCGCGTAGACGCGCTCGCCATCGGGCAGCACCGCAGACGCGGCCTGCGCCGCGGCAGACGCCCCGAATAAGTTCTTCAGCTTCGACAACACCAATTGCAATTCCCGTTCTGGCCGGAGAGATAGGCGCATTGCCGCAGTGCCGCAATCGCGGAGGCGCGGCTTGACGTCATCGCGTAAAAGGAGAAGGTCCGCGCCGGGGGGATGCATGACGATAGCCGGAACTGCTGCGGATGCACCGCACGGGCACGCCGCGACGCTGCCCGCGCTGCAATATTTCCGCGCCGCCGCCGCGATTCTCGTCGTTGCCTATCACGCAGCCTGTGTGTTCGGCCCCGGGGGTTACCAGCCGGTGCAGAGTTGGGAGGTCGGGCTGCTGTTCGGCCATGCCGGGGTCGAATTATTCTTCGTCCTCAGCGGCTTCATCATCTGCTGGATCCATTACGACCGGATCGGCGCGGCGGGCGAGGTGCCAAGCTATATCCGCAAGCGGCTCGTGCGCATCTACCCGCCGGTGGCGTTGGTGGTGATGGCCTGGGCGGCGCTGAGCTTCGCGGCGGGCATGCCGCTGCGCCCAATCGAATATCTCGTCTCGTTCACGCTGATTCCGTTCGACGCCGCCTATGCGCCGCCCGCGCTGTGGACGCTGACGCATGAAATGGCCTTCTATGTGCTGTTCCTGCTCGCCTTCATCCGGCGCTGGCTGTTCCTCACGGCGCTGCTCGCATGGGGTGTGGCCGGCTATGTGCTGACGATGGTGCCGGAACTGAACGCGATGCGCGCAGGGTTGTCGCTGATCGGATCTGCCTATGCCTTTCTGTTCGCGCTGGGGGTTACGGCCTTTTTCATCGTGCGCGCGCGTCCGGCGATCCCGGCATGGGGCAGGATCGCGCTGGGACTGATCGGTCTTGCCATCTTCGCCTGGGCGGCGAGCCGCGATGTCGCGCTGCAGCTGGCGCCAGCTCCGGCCGAAGGGGCCGAGCGTGCCGCACGCGCCCTCACCCCTTGGTTCGGGCTGGCAGCGACGATCTGGGTCGTCGTCCTCGCCGATCCGGCGGTGCGCCTGCGTGGTCGACTGCACGATGTGCTGATGCTGCTCGGCAACGCCTCCTATGCCATCTATCTGTGGCATGAGATTCCGCAGCGCGTGCTGGGTCGGGTGATCGACAGCGTCGGTCTCGCGGGAGCGGATATGCGCTGGGCGGCGATGGCGCTGATCATCGTCAGCGGGGTGGTGCTCGGCGTGCTCGTCTATCTGTTTATCGAAAAGCCGCTGCTGCGCTGGATCAATGCCCGGATCGCCGCGCGCCGCCCCGAAACCGGGCCTGCCCGTGTCTGATACCGGCCTGAACCGCTCGCACCTGCGGAAATTACACGTGCATCTGCCGACGCTTGGCCCTATTGGCGGGGCAGGCGTCACGCCTTTTTGCCGCCGCGCCTGCGGCCGCCCACGTCGAGAAACTGGATGATTGGCAAGCTGCTTCGGGACTTTTTCGGAATCTTGCAGGTCGCCGGGCCGGTGCGCGCGCTGCAATGGGCAGGCGCGGTCGCCGTGACGTTGCCGACTGCACTACGCACGCGCAACCTGCTCGCCGCCGATGCGGCGATGGGGACCGGGCCGTTCGTGGCGCGACATGGTCACGCCACCGCGCGGCTGGTTGGCGATCATGCATTCAGCGGACTGCGTGAAATCTGGGTGCGACAGGTCTATTCGCGCGGCGATTTCCTGAAGATTCCCGATCACGGCGTGGTCGTCGATCTGGGCGCGAACATGGGCAATTTCAGCGCGCTCGCCCTGGCCAGCAACCCCACCGCCCGCGTCGTCGCGGTGGAGCCGGGCGCGCACAATGTCGCCAAGTTCCACGAAACGATGCGCGCCAACGGCTTTCAGGACCGTGCCACCCTGCATCGTGCCTTTGTCGGCATCTTCAGCCCGCAACAGGTCAGCGACGTCGCCACCGACCCGAATTACACCGATGCGGAGCGGGTGTCCGAGGCCGATTTCCTGGCCCAGCACGGGATCGACCGGATCGCCTTTCTAAAATGCGATATCGAGGGCAGCGAATATTTTCTGACCGACCCCCAAAGCCGTCTGCTCGATATCAGCGACCGAGTCGGAATCGAGATTCATGCTTTCGGTGGCGATGTGAAGGGGTTTCTGACCGAACTGGAGCGCCGCGGCTTCCGCCTCGAAAATGTCATCTGGGACGGTGACGACTGCATTGCGCTGGCGGTGCGCGACTGATGGGTGCGGTCGCCGTCCGCTGGCTCGACCGGTATCGCAGCACGCCGGGGTCAACGGCCGAGAAGGCTGACGACGATCCGATGCTGGGGCTGACGCCGGGCATTGGTGAAATCGCCGGCACGTTCACGCTGCTGATCTTCTACGGCATCGCGATTGCCTATGGTTCGACAGCCGCGCTGGTTGCCAATTATGTCGGGCCGGTCATCCTGTCGGTCGTGGTGGGGCTGGCCGTGTACCGCATGGTCACGACCAATCGCTTCACCTTATGGTCGCCGCTTTTGTGGTATCGCGTCGGGGTGGTTGGTTATCTTGGCATCGGATCGCTGGTCACGCTGTTCCTCAATGCCGAGACGCGCGACCTGCTCGCGGCATTCTTCGATTTTTTCCCGCGCGATGTGCTCAAGTTCAACATTGTTGTCGCGATATTCCATGCCGCGATCCTGTTGTTCACGCTCGGCATTATCGGTCCGCTGCGCGCGCGCAGCCTGTCGGGCGCGACTTTGCGCTTCATCACGCCGTGCAATCTGACGACCGAGACTATCGGCTTCACCTTTCTGGGCGTCGGCACGGCAATCAATTATCTGATCGTCTATCCCGCCGCGCTTGAGATCATCTCGTTCACCGTTCCCAATGTGATCTATCAGCTCGGTCAGTTTGCCTATGTCGGCTTTTTCCTGGTCAGCTACTGGGCGCTGCGCAACAATCGCCCGCGCTGGGTCTGGCTGGTCCTGGCGCTGACCATCATCGATTCGATCGTTGGCCTGGTTCAGCTCAGCAAATATGCCGCGATCTTTCCCACGATGATGCTGCCGATCGCCTATCTCTACCATCGCGTCACCCTGCGTCGTCTGCTTCTGGTGATCGGCATCATGGTCCCATTTTACTTCGTGATTGCGGACATCGTTACCGATGCGCGCGGACTGGTCACGCGCAGCGAGCAGGGGCGCGCAGTGCTGTCGGAAACGACGCAGGTACTGAGCGCACGCGCGACAGGCGACAATCAGGCGGGTGCGGACGTTGAGGAATATCAGATCGGCTGGGCGCGGCTCAGCTACGTCAACGCCGGCACCTTCGCAATCAGCCTCTACGATCAGGGTATTCCCGGCGATACGTTGCGCGACATCTTCGTCGTGTGGATTCCGCGCCTGGTCTATCCCGACAAGCCGGTTATCACCGATATCGGACGCGAGTTCACCTTCCGCGCCAACGGCAACTATAATTCCTCGACCAGCCCGAGCATTCCGGCGGAGGGCTATTGGACCTTTGGCTGGCTGGGCGTCGGACTGTTCGCCGCGCTGACCGCCCCGATCCTAGCCTTGTGGTCAATCTACAATGTCGTCGCCCTGCAGCGGGAGGCGTGGCATCTGCTGCTGGTCGTTGCGCTGGGGCTGCGGACCGGATCGCGCATCGACGGAATGCTGGTGCCCGACATCGTAGGACCGATCAGCGCGGCGGTGGTGCTGCACCTGTTGCTCTATTTCGCCAACCGGCTGCTTCCACCGCGAACGGACGCCTGATCCGATGTGCGGCATAGCCGGCATGTTCGCGCATCGTGACAGCGCGCTCGCAGTCGACCCCGAACGGCTGATCGCCGTGCGCGATGCGATGGCGGCGCGTGGTCCCGATGGCGTCGGCCTGTGGATCGACGGTGATGCGCGCATCGGTCTGGCGCATCGTCGCCTGTCGATCATCGATCTGAGCGACGGCGCCGCGCAGCCGATGCACGACGCCGCCGGGCGCTACAGCCTCGTCTTCAATGGTGAGATCTATAACTATCAGGCATTGCGGGCCGAGATGGAGGCCCAGGGCCACCGCTTCGCCAGCGGGTCAGATACCGAGGTGCTGCTGGCGCTGTTCGCCGCGCACGGCCCGGCAATGCTGACCCGGCTGCGCGGTATGTTCGCCTTTGCCATCTGGGACGCGGTTGAGCGCCGCCTGACCCTCGCGCGCGATCCCTATGGCATCAAGCCGCTTTACTACGCTGACGCCAACGGCCGCATCGCCTTTGCGTCGCAGGTCAAGGCGCTGATCGCCGACCCGTCGATCTCGCGCGAACCATCGCCCGCCGGCCTCACCGGCTTCCATCTGATGGGGTCGGTGCCCGAACCCTTCACCATCTATCGCGCGATCCGCGCGATCCCGGCGGGCAGCTGGATCGCGGTCGATGCCAAGGGCGTCGGCGAACCGGTCCGCTACGCCTCGGTCGCGCAGGCCATCGCCGATGGTCGCGACGGCGGCCCGGTCGATGTCGCCGAGGCACTACGCGACAGCGTGCGGCACCATATGGTCGCCGATGTCGAGGTAGGCGCGTTCCTCTCCGCTGGCGTCGATTCGGGCGCGCTGGTCGGCCTGATGCGCGATTGCGGGGCGCAGCGGATTCGCGCCTGCACCCTCGCCTTTCCCGAATTTGCCGGGACGCCCGCCGACGAAGTGCCCGGCGCGGCATCGGTCGCGGCGCTGTACGGCGTGGAGCATCATGTCCGTCAGATAGGTGCCGAAGAGTTTCGCGGCGACCTGCCCGCAATCTTCGCAGCGATGGACCAGCCGACGATCGACGGGATCAACAGCTGGTTCGTCAGCAAGGCGACCCGCGAACTGGGGCTGAAGGTCGCGCTGTCGGGCCTGGGCGGCGACGAACTGCTCGCGGGCTATTCCACCTTCCGCACCATTCCGCAGACGCGCCGCGTGTTCGGACCGGTTGCGCATGTGCCGGGCGCGGGCGGTGCCAGCCGGGGCTTGCTCAAGCTGCTCGCGCCGCGCCTGCTCGCACGCAACCCCAAGCTCGCCGGGCTGCTCGACCTGCCGCGCAGCTGGGCCGGCACCTATCTGCTGCGCCGCGCAGTGCTGCTGCCGTTCGAGCTGGACGGGGCGATGGACCCCGACATGGCGGCACAGGGATTGACGGAGCTCGACCCCGAAGGCCTGATCGCCGCGACCATGACCCCCGATCCGGGCAGCGCCAACGGCCGCGTCGCTGCGCTCGAATCGAGCAATTATATGCGTAATCAGTTACTGCGCGATTCGGACTGGGCCGGCATGGCGCATTCGCTGGAAATCCGCGTGCCGCTGGTCGATTTCACGCTGCTGCAGGCGCTCGCCCCGATGCTGCCGGGCCTGACGCCGGGAGCGGGCAAGGCGATGCTCGGCAACGCGCCCTCCACCCCGCTGCCTGACGCGATCGTCAACAAGCCCAAGACCGGATTCGGCATCCCTGTTACCGGATGGCTGAAGGGCGCGACCAAGGACATCCGTACCCGCAAATCGGGCCGCGAATGGTCGGGCGAGGCGCTGGCGCGTTACTTCGGCGATCCCGCGCGCCTCGCCGCCTGACCGCGCCGCCGCGATGAAGATCCTAATCCTCACGCACTATTACCCGCCCGAGGTGAACGCCCCCGCGTCGCGCCTGTCCGAGCATGCCCGGGTGTGGGCTGAGGCGGGGCATGAGGTGACCGTCGTCACCTGTGTCCCCAATCACCCCACCGGCCGCGCTTATCCTGGCTACCGCAATCAGCTATGGCAGACAGAAGAGCGCGACGGCGTCCGCGTGATCCGGCTATGGACCTGGCTCGCGGCGAATGAGGGCTTCCTGCCGCGTATTTCCAATTACGTGTCCTATCTGCTGTCGGTGCTGCTCTGGATGTGGCGGCTGCCCAAGGCCGATGTCGTGCTTTCCACCTCGCCGCAATTCTTCTGCGGGCTTGCCGGCTGGCTGCTCAAGCGCAAGCGGCGTCCGTGGGTGCTGGAGATCCGCGACCTGTGGCCGGAGAGCATCGTCACTGTCGGCGCGATGAAGCGCGGCGCGGCGATCAAGCTGCTCGAGGCGATCGAGCGCTTTGCCTATCGCAAGGCCGATCTGGTCGTGTCGGTCACCGACGGCTTCGTCCCGCATATCCGCGAACGTCGGGGCGAGGGTCCGATCGCGGTGATCAAGAACGGGGTCGACCTCACCACCTTCACGACGCCCGATGCGGCGGCAGAGGCCGAATTCCGCGCTGCGCACGGGCTGACCGGCAAGTTCGTCGCCGCCTATGTCGGGACGCACGGCATGGCGCACCGGCTCGACACGGTGCTGGAGGCGGCGGACGTGCTGCGCGACCGCAGCGACATCGCTTTCCTGCTGGTCGGCGACGGGGCGGAACGCGAGCGGCTGGTGGCTGAGGTCGCCGCACGCGGCCTCTCAAATGTCGTGATGCTGGGCCAGCAGCCGAAGTCGGCGATGCCCGGCATCTGGGCGGCGAGCGATGCGGCGTTGGTGCTGCTGCGCCGGGTCGACACGTTCAAGACCGTGATCCCGTCCAAGATGTTAGAGGCGATGGCGATGGCCTGCCCGATGATCCTGGGCGTCGAGGGCGAGGCCAAGGCGCTGATGGAGGCAGGCGGCGCGGGAGTCGCGATTACGCCCGAATCGGCGGCGGAGCTGGCGGCGGCCGTGACGCGGCTGGCGGACGATCCCGCATTTGCGGCGCAGCTGGGCGAATCGGGCCGCAGCTTCGTCGCGCGCGAGTTCGACCGCCGCGTCCTCGCCGAACGGCTGCTCACCGAGATGCAAGCGCTGGTCGCGGGGCGATGAGCCGCCTCACCCGCCTGCGCCGCAGTGTCACCTTTGCCCGCCATGTGCCGGTGGGCCAACTGCTCGCACGCGCGCGGCTAACGCTCCAGCGCCGCCGTTCGCTGGAAAACCCGCCCCGGCTCGACGGTCTCGCGCCGGGCCAGCTCGAACCCGCCCCCGCCCCGCCTGCCCCCCGCTTTCCGCCGCGCACCGGGCAGGTCGAGCGTACCGCTGAAGGTTGGCGCTTCACCTTTCTCGGTCGCGCGGTCGCGATGGAGGAAACGATCGACTGGGACGCCCCTGGTCCCGGCGTGTCCAATCAGCTGTGGCGGATGAACCTCCATTATATGGAATATCTGGAGGGTCTCGATGCCGCTGCGGGGCTGGACCTGATCAATCAGTGGATCGCCACCAACCCGCCATGGCAGCCCGGATACTGGCACGACAGCTGGAACAGCTACACCCTGTCGCTCCGCGTCGTGGTGTGGATGCAGCGGATTGCGGCGTGGGGCATCGACGCCAGCAACCCCGCGCTCGCCCCGATCCATGCCAGCCTCGCGCAGCAGTTGTCGTTCCTCGAGCGCAACCTCGAGCTCGACATCGGCGGCAACCACCTCGTCAAGAACATCAAGGCGCTCAGCTGGGGCGCGGCGTTCTTCTCCGGCACAATTGCCGAGCGCTGGCGCGCGCGGGCGCTGGAACTGCTCGACAAGGAACTCGCCCGGCAGGTACTGGTCGATGGCGTGCATTACGAGCGCTCCCCCTCCTATCACGCGCAGGTCTTCGCCGACCTGATCGAAACGCGTGATGCGCTCGGCACCGCCGCGCCCGCAGCCCTCGACCGCGCGCTCGATGCCATGGCGCGCGCGACTGCGTTGCTCGCCCACCCCGATGGCGGCCCCGCGCTGTTCAACGATGCCGGGCTGACCATGGCCTATGCTCCCGCCGACTGCCTCGCGGCATATGCCGGCTCCACCGGGCGCACCGTTCCGCAGCCCCAGGGGGGCTTCGCGCTCCCGACCGCAGGCTATTTCGGGCTGCACACGCCGCTCCTGACCCTGATCGCCGACCATGGCCGGATCGGTCCGGACGACCTGCCCGCGCACGCGCATGGCGATATCGGCAGTACCGAGCTGTCGGTCGCCGGCCAACGGATGGTGGTCGACCAGGGCGTGTTCGAATATGTCCCCGGCACCCGCCGCGACCAGTCACGCAGCGCGCACCATCACAATGTCCTTGGCCTCGACGGCGCGGAACCGGCAGAATTTTTCGGTGCGTTCCGCTGCGGCCGCCGCCCGCGCGTGTGGGTGAGCGCGGCCGAGGTCCAGCCGGATGCGCTGACGCTTGCAGGCAGCCATGATGGCTATGCGGCCATCGTCACCCGCCGGATCGAGGCACAGGGCGACCGCATCCGTATCCACGACCAGATCGAGGGCGCGACATGGCACCCCGCGACGTGGCGGATGCTGCTCCACCCCGAGTGCGAAGCGACGCTCGACGGCACCACAGCAACGCTCCGCCGGGGCCGCGCACAGCTCACCGTCCACGCATCCCAGCCGCTGCGTCTCGAAGCTGCAACATGGTGGCCCGACATGGGCCGCGAAGAATCGACACGACGTCTATGCTTGACACTGCCAAGTGGTTGTTTTGAGAGCGACGTCACATTCATGGCCGCGTCGGTCGGGGAAACGGGGCTAAAGTGAAACAGGTCGAACAAAATTATCGCAGCGGCGTGCTCCGCCTGATCGAAGCGCCGGTGCCGCGTTCGGGCCGTGGCCGCAATCTGGTCGCCACCCGCGTCTCGCTGATCAGCGCGGGCACCGAAAAGCAGATCATCGACCTCGCGCGCAGCTCGCTCGCCGGCAAGGCGATGGCGCGGCCGGACCTCGTCCGCAAGACGCTGCAAAAGGTGCGTAACGAGGGGCTGCTGCCCACGGTGCAGAAGGTGTTCGCCAAGCTCGATACCCCGATCCCGCTGGGCTACAGCCTCGCGGGCACGGTGGTCGAGGCCGGCGCGGAAGCGGGCGGATACGCGGTGGGCGACCGCATCGCATGCGCCGGTGCGGCGGTGGCCAATCATGCCGAATATAACGCCGTCCCCAAGAACCTGTCGGTCCGAATCCCGGCGGGCGTGTGCGACGAGGCGGCGAGCTTCGTCACGCTTGGCGCGATCGCGCTGCAGGGTGTGCGCGTCGCCAACCCGACGCTGGGCGAGCGCGTCGTGGTCATGGGGCTCGGTCTGATCGGCCAGCTTACGGTCCAGCTACTCAAGGCGAATGGCTGCCGCGTGCTCGGCTTCGATCCCAATCCCGGCCGCGCCAAGCTCGCGCTGGAGATGGGCGCCGACGTCGCGGTCAGCGATGCGCTGGACGAGGCGGTGCGCGGCTTTACCGAGGGCTATGGCGCCGACGCCGTGATCGTCACCGCGTCGAGCAAATCCTCGACCCCGCCCAATCAGGCCGCGGAGATCAGCCGGATGAAGGGCCGCGTTGTCATGGTCGGCCTGACCGGCATGGAGATCGACCGCGAGCCCTTCTACAAGCGCGAACTCGATCTGCGCCTGTCGATGTCGTACGGCCCCGGCCGCCACGACCCGGCCTATGAGGTGGAGGGGCATGACTACCCCCTCGCCTATGTCCGCTGGACCGAACAGCGCAACATGCAGGCGTTTCTGGAGCTGGTCGCCGAAGGCCGCGTGACCCCGCTCAAGCTGGTCACGCACCGCTTCCCGATTGCCGAGGCCGAAGCGGCGTACAAGCTGATGGACACGGACGAGCCGTTCCTCGCGATCCTGCTGACCTATCCCGAGACCCCCGCGCCGATCGCGCGGTCGATCCCGGTCAATACGTCGAGCGGCGCGACCGGACGCGGCACCGCATTCATTGGCTTCGGCAATTACGCCAAGTCAGTGCTGGTCCCCGCGCTCAAGAAAGCGAGCAAGGAGCGGCTGACCACCGTCGTCACCTCGACCGGCCTGTCGGCGCACGACGCCGCGCAGCGTGAGGGCTTCGCCAACGCCGCGACCGATCCGCAGGCGGTGCTGGACGATGCCGACACCGATTGCGTGTTCATCGCCACCCGCCACGACAGCCATGCCAGCCTCGCCGCCGCAGCGTTGCGCGCGGGCAAGCATGTGTTCGTCGAAAAGCCGCTGGCGCTCGACCATGAGCAGCTCGCCGATGTCGTCGCGGCGGCGGAAGGTGCGCCGGGCGTGCTCACTGTCGGCTTCAACCGCCGCTTCGCCCCGATGATGATTGCGGCCAAGGCGGCGATTACGTCGCGCGCCGGGCCGATCGTGATGCACTATCGCGTCAATGCCGGGCATGTCCCGGGCGATAGCTGGCTGCACGGCGCGCAGGGCGGCGGGCGCATCGTGGGCGAGGCGTGCCACTTCGTTGACGCGCTCACCTTCCTCGCCGGCGGCCCGCCGGTGTCGGTAAGCGCCTTCCGGCCCGAGGGGATCGACGACACCGTCTCCGCCGTGCTGCGCTTTGCCGACGGATCAACCGGCACGATCCTCTATTCCTCGCTCGGCGATTCGTCGCTGCCCAAGGAATATCTGGAGATTTTCGCCAGCGGCACGATCGTCCGCCTCGACGATTTCCGCAAGCTGCACATCACCACCGGCGGCAAGACGACCACGCAATCGGCCTCCGCGCAGGACAAGGGACAGGCGGGGCTGGTCAAGGCCTTCTACGCCGCCGCGCGCGATGGTGCCACTGCGCCGATCCCGCTCGACGAATTGGTCGCGGTGAGCGAAGCGACGCTCGACATCGCCGGGGTGTGATGGACGCGGTCGCGCCTTCGATCACCGCGCTGATCATCTCGTTCAACGAGGAAGTGCATATCGCGCGGTGCATCCAGCGGATTCGTCCGCTGGTGCGGCGCATCGTCGTGGTCGACAGCTTCTCGACCGACCGCACGGTCGAGATCGCCCGCAATCTGGGCGCGGACGTCTATCAGAACCCGTTCACGACGCATGGTGCGCAGGTGCAGTGGGGCGCCGACAATACCGGCATCGACACCGACTGGATCCTGCGCATGGACTGCGACGAGGTTCTGGAGCCTGGCCTGCTCGACGCGCTGCGCACCCGCACGGCGACCCTGCCCGATGACGTGTCGGCGCTCGACCTCAAGCTCAAGGTGATCTTTCGCGGCAAGTTCATTCGCTGGGGCGGCTATTACCGCACCTGGCTCACCCGCATGTGGCGACCGGGCCGCGCGCGGATGGAAAGCCGCTGGATGGACGAGAAACTGCTGATCGAGCGCGGCCGGGTCGAACGCATCACTGGTGGCGATCTGGTCGATGAGAATCTGCGCGACATCGGCTGGTGGACCGACAAGCATAACCGCTATGCCACGCTGCAGATGATCGATTTCGTGCTGCGCGAGCAAGGCGTGGTGCGCGACCATGACGAACCCGGCGCGGTCACCCCGGCGGCGAAGTTCAAGCGCTTTCTGCGCCACACGGTGTATGGCGGCGCGCCGCTCTATCTGCGCGCGGTACTCTATTTCGTGCAGCGTTATGTCCTGCGGCTCGGCTTTCTCGACGGGCGGCGCGGGTTTGTGTGGCATTCGCTACACGGCTTCTGGTTCTTCATGCTGATGGACGCCAAGATCGATGAGGCGCGGATGCATATCGCCGCACACGGGATCGACAGCTTTCCCGACTATTTGAAGTCGCGCTACGGTATCACTTTCGCGTTGCCCGCGTCATGAGCGCGCGTCCGACGATCCTGATCCTGATCGGAGCCTTCTGGCCGGGGCATGAGGCGACCGGTCCCAACCTCAGCATCAAGGCGATGTGCGAGACGTTGGGCGACCAGTTTGATTTCCGCATCGTCGCGCGCGATCGCGCTTTCGGTGCGACGGAGCCGCTGGTCGAGGCGGGGCGCTGGCACGACCTCGGCTACGCCAAAGCCCATTATCTGCCCGTCCGCCGCACCGGGGCGCAGGGTCTGGCCAGGCTGCTGCGCGACACGCCGCACGACATCCTGCTGCTCAACGGCTTTTTCGACCGCGAATTCACCATCCCCGCGCTGATCGCCCGCCGCTTGGGCCGCACATCGCGCGCGCAGGTCGTTCTCTCCCCGCGCGGCGAGTTTTCCGGCGGTGCGCTGGGCCTGAAGGGCGGGCGCAAGGCGGCCTATCGCCAGCTCGTCACGCTTGCCGGACTGATGCGCGGCGTGACCTTTCATGTTACCAGTGAGGCCGAGCGCGCCGATGTCCGCGCCGCCTTCCCCGCGCACCGCATCGAGCTCATCGGCAATGCCCGCCCGGCCTTCCCGCTCCCGGCCCACCGCCCGCGTGGCGAAGGCGAACCGTTCCGCGCCGCGTTCCTCGGGCGCATCTCGCCGGTGAAGGGACTCGACGTCGCGCTCGAAACCTTGGCGTTGGTCCGCTCGCCGGTTGCCTATTCGATCTATGGACCGATCAGCGACCCGGCGCATTGGGCGCGCTGCCGCGAGCTGATCGCCGCCCTCCCCGCCCATGTCACCGCCGAACATCGCGGCGAGCTCACCAATGCCGAGGTCGCCGAGGCGATGGCAGGGCAGGATCTGATGTTCATGCCGTCGCGCAGCGAGAATTTCGGCCACGCGATCTTCGAATCGCTCTGCTCGGGCACGCCGGTGCTGATCGGCACCGAGACGCCGTGGCGCAACCTTCCCGCAGCCCACGCCGGGTTCGATCTCCCGCTCAGCGACCGCGCCGCGCTGGCCGGGGCAATCGATACGCTGGCGCAACTGCCCGCCGGGGAGCTGGCAGCGTGGCGGCACGGCGCCCGCGCGCGCGCCGAGGCGTTCCTTGCGGGCAATGAGGCCGCCGCCGAGATGACCGCGCTGTTCCAGGAGCTCGCCGCCGGTGATGCTTGACCTTTTGACACCCGTCTGCAATCCGCCGCGCGAGCTTCCGCGCGCCCGCGCCGAAGGTCAGGGGGATCCGCATTGACCGCAACGACACCCCAGGGCGAGCTGCACCCGGGCGTCGCCGCGCGCACCGTGCGTGCGCTTCGTGGGCTGCGCCATCTGCGCGGCTGGGGATCGCTGGCCAACCGCCTTGCCGGTCCAACCGGCGCATTCCGCGTCGCCAATAATGGCGTGTGGATCGAGGGTGAGCTGAACTCGTTCGTCGAGCGCCAGGCCTATCTGTTCGGCGGATACGAGCGCGACGAGATCGCAGCCTTCCTCTCGCGCATCCCCGCCAATCGCCGGCGCACCATCCTCGACATCGGCGCCAATGTCGGCACCCATGCGCTGCAGTTTTCGCGCGCGTTCGACGCAGTGCATAGTTTCGAGCCCAACCCGCTGGTGTTCGGTCGCCTTCAGCGCAACCTTGCGCTCAACAATGCCGCCAACGTCACTCCGCATCAGCTCGGCCTGGGCGCGGAGCCGGGCAGCTTTCAGCTCTATTCGCCCGCCGGAGACAATGGCGGGCTCGGCACGCTCGTCACCACCGACCAATATGACGCCCCGCTGGAAGCGGTCGCGACGGTGCAGGTCGAACAGGGCGACGCGCTACTCGCCCGGCTGAATGTCGGTCCGGTCGATGCGATCAAGTGCGACGTGCAGGGCTTCGAGATTTCGGTGCTGCAGGGGCTGCAGGACACGATCCGTCGCGATCGTCCGGTGCTGTGGATCGAGCTGGGCGGCGGCGCGCACATCGCGGCGGAGGAGGCGGAGCAGATCGTCGCACTCGTCCCCGAACGCTCCCGCTTCTACCGCATCGCCGGGATCCGTCACGGCGCGACCCATGGCATCGCGCTGCACGAAGCTGCGCCCGACGCTCTGACGGGCGGCGATTACGTCATCGTGCCGGAGCCCGCATGACGTCCCGGTGCAAGCGCGCAGGCGGGCCAGTCCTGTTGAGGGTGGCGACCCATGGCTGAGGCAGGCCGCGCCCAGCTGGCGATCGTCGTCACCCATCCGATCCAGCATTTTGTCCCCTTCTATCGCGCGCTCGCCGCGCGCGACGATCTCGATGTCCATGTGATCTTCGGCGCGCCGGTCGGAGTTCAGGCGTATTTCGACGAAGAAATGAACGCCGAGATTTCGTGGAACATGGAAATGCTCGGCGGCTATTCGCACGAATTCCTGGAGGATGCCCGCCCCGGCCAGCAGCCGAGCCCGAGCTGGCCGAACAGTTCCAGGGTCGGCGAACGCCTCGCCGCGTTCAAGCCCGACGCAGTGCTGCTCTACGGCTATAATCAGGCCAATGTGCGCCGCGCCCTGTGGTGGTGCGGGCGCAACCGCGTTCCCGCGATGATCATCTCCGACAGCGAATTGCTGCAGGAACGCGGCGGGATCAAACAGGCTCTCAAGGCGCTGCTCGTGCGGCTGGTCTATTCGCGCATTTCCGCCTTTCTTTCGGTCGGCGACCGCAACGAGGACTATTACCGCCATTTCGGCGCCCCCGCCGACCGCATCTTCCGCTCGCCCTTCACCATCGACGAAGAGACATATCGCGCGGCCCGAGCGAACCGCGCCGCGCTGCGGGCGCAGACGCGCGCCGAGTTCGGCGTTCCCGAAGATGAGATGCTGGCGCTGTTCGTCGGCAAGCTGTCGGCGCGCAAACGTCCGCAGGATCTGATCGACGCGCTCGCCCGCTTCCATCCCGGCCACGGCATCGGCGCGCTGTTCGCGGGCAATGGCGAGCTTTTCGAGGAGTTGAAGGCCCGCGCCGCCGCGGCAAATCTGCCGGCGCGCTTCGCCGGCTTCGTGAATGTCGATCGCCTGCCCGCGCTTTACGCCGCGGCCGATGTGCTGGTGCATCCGTCGCAGGCCGACCCGCACCCGCTGATTACGTCCGAAGGCGCCTGCATGGGCCTGCCGATGATCTATAGCGACCGGATCGGCGCGGTCGGTCCGACCGACATTGCGCGCGCTGGCGAGAATGTGATCGTTTATCCGTGCGGCGACACCGCAGCGCTGGCGGAAGCGCTGGCGATCCTCGCCGCCGATCCGGACAAGCGCGCAGCGATGGCGCAGCGCTCGCTCGAAATCTTCGACGAACTCGACATGCGCCGCAGCGTCGCTGGGGTGATGGAGGCACTCGATGCCGTCCGCCGGTGACCCCGTCCGACCGATCCGGGCCGTCATGGCTACCGAATTCTGGCACGGCTGCACCGGCAGAGCGCTGGCGCAGGGTCTGCGCCACCAGCGCTGGGACGTCGCGGAGGTCGATCTCGTCGCCTATCTCGGCCGGGCCAACGGCCTGATCCATCGGATCGCCAACCGCCTTCTGACCCCGCTGGGAATAGCGGCCTATAATCGCGAAATTCTCGACCAGGCCGCCAGGATCGACGCCGAGGTGATGCTGACGGTCAAGGGGAGTTACATCACCCCCGCCACCCTGGCCACACTGCGGGCGCATGGCGTGCGAACGGTCAATTTCTACCCCGACGTCGCCTATAATCACGACGGATCATCGCCCGAGGCATATCGGCTGTACGACCAGATCGTGACGACAAAGAGCTACCATCTCGACCATCTGCGCGACACCTATGGCGCGGAGCGGACCGGGTTCGTGCATCACGGCTATGCGCCGCTCGCCCACGCCCGGCAGTATCGTGATAAGGTCCCCTATCGCTGGGACATTTCGCACATCGGCAATTTCTCGCCGTATAAATTCGATTATATGCTTGCCGTCGCCCGGGCATTTCCCGACCGGAAGATCGCGATCATCGGCAACAGCTGGCTCAAACCCGCGCGTGGGACGGAGCTTGAACCCCATGTCCTTGGCCACGCCCTGATGGGCGATTATTTCGCCCGCGCGATCGAGGAAAGTCGGATCAACGTCGCGATGCATCACGGTCCGGTCCCGCCCGACGGGTGGCAGGACCTGACCTCGACCCGCACCTTCGAAATCCCCGCCTCGGGCGGTTTCATGCTGCACATCGACAATGCCGAGGTACGGTCGCTGTTCGTCCCGGGCGAAGAGATCGATGTGTTCGCCGACACCGCGTCCTTGTGTGAGCGGATCGGCCATTACCTCGACCACGAAGACGAGCGCCGCCGGATCGCTGCGGCGGGCCACGCGCGATGCGCCCCCGCCTACAGCCTCGACGCGCGCGCCCGCGAACTCGCTGCGCATCTGCGCGCACACGGCGTCGTGCGGGATACGCCATGAGCCGGATCGCGTGGCTGCGGGCGCGGCTCACGCCTTCCTACCTGCTCGGGGCCAGCCCGGTCGCGACCTGGCTGCGCGGGGCGGGTTGGATCTTCGGATCGTCGATGGTCGAGCGAGCCGCCGCCCTTGTCCAGACGATCCTGATCGCGCGCGCGATCGGCGCGGACGATTATGGCCGTTACGCGCTGTTGCTCAGCACCATCGCGCTCCTTTCGCCGATCGCGTCGCTTCAGCTCCCTTATTCGGTCATCTCGATCGTCTCGCGCTTTTCGGATCGCGATCCCGAGCGGGCAGGCGCGGTGATGCTGCTCGCCGACCGGCTCACCTGGGGCCTTACCCTGGCGTTCCTCGCGCTCTGCCTGCTGTGGCCGACCGGCCTCTCCGGCTGGCTGCTGGGTGAGGGGCAGCATGGCTGGGCGGTAATCTTCAGCGGGATCATCTTGCTCACTTCGGTGCAGGCGGGGCTCAGCGACGCGCTGCTTCAGGCGAAGCAGGAGTTCCGTGTGCTGGCGCTCGCCCGTTCATGGACCGCTGGCGCAGCCTTTGCGCTGCTCGTCCCCGTCGCGCTGTTCGCGCCCAGCCTGAATTATGTGATGGCGGCGGTCGCGGCGGCGAATGTGCTGCGCCTGCTCGCCGTTGCGATCCCCGCGCGCAGCCACCGCCGCACGCTGCGCACCGGCATCTCGATGCGCGGGGCATTCGCGCATGCCGATCTCCTGCTCAGCTTTTCGCTGCCGAGCGGATTACTGGCGGTGATACAGGGCGTTTCCGCTTGGGTCGGAAACTACACCCTGTCCCGCTCGCCGAGCGGCTTTATTGATTTGGCGGTGATCAACACGGGCGCGCAATGGCGGCTACCGGTATTGATGGTGCTGACTGCGCTCGCCTCGGCGGTGCTGCCCCTGCTTGGCGCGTCGATCGGCGCGGGCCGCGTCCACGACACCGCCAGGCTTCAACGCTACAATCTGCTGCTCAACCTCGCGCTGGCGACAGTCTTCAGCGCGATCACGATTGCTGCCTCGGGCCTGATCCTGGGTCTGTACGGCCCCGAATTCGGCGAGCATCGCTACATCTTCGCGCTGATTGTCATCGCCGTCATCCCGACCGTCTATTGCAATGTGCAGCAGCAACTGCTGGTCGCGCGCGGCCATATGTGGACGCAGCTGATGATATTCGTGCCCTATGCGGTAATCGTCATCGGCGGGACATTGTGGGTCGGCAATGCCATCACCGGCGAGGCCCTTGCCTATATCCAACTGGGCGGTTGGATGGTAACCGCGCTCGTCGTTGCAGCCTTGCGCTGGACTGAACGAGACACCTTGCGCCCGCAACCGGGGGAATCGATACCCGATGAATAACGTCAGCCTGTTTAAGTCGCTGAGCTCAGCGCGTTTTTGCGAACGTACCGGCTTCCGCGCGATCGACATCGGCGCACGTGGCGGGGTCGATTCCGCGATGCTGCCGCTGGCTTGGGCCACCGACATGATCGGCTTCGAACCCGAGCCGGACGAAGCGGCGGCGCTGGCCGGCCGCGATCCCGCGCCCTGGCGCAGCCGCACGATCCTGCCGGTCGCGGTCGGCGGCTGCGATGGTCCTGCGACGCTGCACATCCCCCCGTCGCCTGAAAGCGCATCGCTGCTGCCGCACAATCAGGAAATGATCGCCTGGTTCGGCACCACGGCCCAGCACCAGATCGATCAGCGCATTGGAGTCGATACCCGCTCGCTCGACGGACTCGCTGCCGAGGGCGCACTCACGGGATGCGACTATCTGAAAATCGACGTGGAGGGGGCCGAGGGCGACATCCTGTCGGGCGGCGCGGCATTTCTGAAATCCTGCCTGGCAATCCGGGTCGAGACGTCGTTTCTCGAGCAGCGCGTCAATCAGCCGCTGGCGTGGGACATTGGTCGCCAGCTCGCCGATGCTGGGTTTCTGATCATCGATCTGATTGGCATTCAGCATTGGCGCAACCGGCAGCGGCCCGGCTTCCCCTATAGCAGCCGGGCCGCCATTCCCTGCTCACGCCCGGTGATTGCACAGGCGGATTATATCGCGGTCCGTGACTTCAGGTCGGTGGCAGGCCCTGTTATGGCGGCAAAACTAGTCCTGGTAACGGCGGCGCTTGGCTATATCGACATGGCTGAAACCATGCTGAACCACCATCGCTCGACGCTGGCGGAACTGACGGCGGAAACCGGCATGGATCTCGATGCGGACTTGATCGCTGTGTCACGCGCGCTGGCAAAGCAGGGGCCGGGTCAAGCGATGTGGCAACGCGTGCGCGATCTGGTTCCGCTGGGCCGATCGCTGCTCGGCGGCTTGCCCGCGCGCTGAGCGGAACGGGTTTGGGGATCGGTAAGCATGTGCGGAATACTGGGTTGGGTCGGCAAACGGCCGCTGCAGGTCGAGCGGTATCGCGGCGCACTCGACCTCATCGCGCATCGCGGCCCTGACGGGTCCGGCGAGTGGAGCGATGCTGAGTCGGGCGTGTGGTTCGGCCATCGTCGCCTGTCGATCATCGATTTGAGCCATGCCGGCGATCAACCGATGCACTCGCCGGACGGGCGTTATGTCCTGATCTTCAACGGCGAGATCTACAATTACGTCGAGCTGCGGCAGGAGCTGATCGCGCTCGGCGCCAGCTTCACCTCGCACAGCGACAGCGAAGTGATCCTTGAGGGCTATCGCGTCTGGGGCCGCAAGGTTCTCGACCGGCTGAACGGCATGTTCGCCTTCATGATCTTCGACAGGCAGGCGCGTACCATGTTCGGCGCGCGCGACCGTTATGGCGAAAAGCCGCTGCTGTTCGTGCGCGGCGATGGCTTCATCGCGTTCGGATCGGAATATAAGGCGCTGCTGACCCTGCCCGGGGTCGGGCGCGGTTACGACGATTTCCGCATGCTGCGCGCCGCGGTCAACCCGAGCAAGGGCCTCGACGCCGACCGTCAGACCGTATTCGACGCGGTCGAACAATTGTTGCCCGGCGAGGCGATCGCGTTCGACCTCCAGCGGCTGGAACCCGAAATCTGGCGCTATTACGCGCCGCGCTATGACGCCAGCCGCGCCACGATGAAGGACGCCGACGTCTTCGCCGAATTTCGCGAACTGCTGACCGATTCGGTGCGCATCCGCCTGCGCAGCGACGTTCCGGTGGGGTCGTGCCTGTCGGGCGGACTCGATTCGAGCGCGATCGTGTGCATCGCGCGCCAGCTGGTCGGAGACGACGCCGAATACAGCACCTTCACCGGCCATTTCCCCGGCACCCCGGCCGACGAATATCATTTCGCGAAGATCGTGATCGACGCGACCAAGGTCAAAAGCCATCTGGTCGAGCCAACCGTCGACCGGCTGATCGACGATTTGCCCGACTTCATCTGGCACAATGAACTGCCGACCGGCGGGTCGAGCCAGTTCGCGCAATGGTGCGTGTTCCACCTCGCCAAGCAGCACAACGTGACCGTGCTGCTCGATGGCCAGGGTTCGGACGAGCTGCTCGGCGGGTACGAAACCTATTTCGCGCTCTATCTCGACAGCCTGCGCGAGACCGGCGACCGTGCGCGGCTCGATGCTGAGATGCCGCAGATCGGCGCGCGCTACCCCGGGGTGCTGACCCCACCCGCGCGCGCGCTGCGCGACCGGCTGCCGTTCCGCCTGCGCCACCTGCTCGCCAACCGCTTCGGCATTGGATCGAGCGTGCTCTACGCGATCGAACCGGGCGTGGCGCAGCAGATCATGGCGCAGAACGAACGCGCGCGGCAGGACCAGTTCCATCCGCTCGCTAGCGCGCTGGCCGAGGACAGTTTCGGCGGATACCTGACCACCTTGCTGCGCTATGGCGACCGCAATTCGATGGCCCATTCGCGCGAAGTGCGCCTGCCCTTTTGCGACCACCGCCTCGCCGATTTCGCGCTGTCGCTGCCCCCGCATCTGCTGATGGGCGAAGTACAGACCAAGCGCGTGCTGCGCGAAAGCATGCGCGGCATCCTGCCCGAGGAGATCCGCGCGCGGTGGCGCAAGCAGGGGTTCAACCCGCCACAGGATCTGTGGTTCAAGTCGCCCCGGCTGCAGACCATGGTGCGCGACCTGTTCGCCTCGCAAAGCTTTCGCCAGTCGCCCTATTGGCAGGCCGGATACTGGGACAAGATCCTCGACCGCGCCGTCGCCGGCGAAGAGGGTCTGGGCTGGACATTGTGGCAGCCCTTCATCATCGAAAGCTGGCGGCGCGAATTTTTCGACCGGCTCGACAGCGCCGCGCCCGCCGCAAATCTTCGTACGGCCGCGTAAACCAGGCCGTTCTCCGCCACGTTTCCAACCCTCGCAGACCGCAAGGCTCTTTTCATGCTGAATGCCAAATCGCGCCATCATCTGCTCCAGCGCATTTTCTGGAACCCGGTCGGCGCCCGCTTTGCCCGCGCCTTCATCCGGTTCAGCCGCAAGTTCGACGTGGTCGTTCGCAATTATTCGCTGAATGGCGACACCAATGGCGAACGTTGGCTGCTCACCCTGATGGACCCGCAGCCAACCGTGATCGATGTCGGCTTTCACGACGGCGCCTCGACTGCGGAAATGCTGAAGGCGCGGCCGCAGTCGAAGCTGATCGGTTTCGACCCTTCACGCTTTGCCGCCGAACGCTATGCCGCCGATTTCGCGCAGGACGGCCGCGTCACCTTCGTCAATCAGGGCCTCGCTGCCGAGCCAGGCGAGCTCGAGTTCCACGATTACGAAAACATGTGCAACAGCCTTGCCCCGCGCAAGGAATTGCCGGGCGAAGTGCCGACCACCTACAAGGTTCCGATTACCACGCTCGACAACTGGTGCGCGGAAAACGGCGTCGATCACGTCAATTTCATGAAGGTGGATGCGGAGGGCTATGACCTCCACGTCCTCGAAGGCGCCAAGCGGCTGCTGGAAGAGCAGAGGATCGATCTCTTCATGTTCGAATTTGCCAGCGGCTGGACCGCGTCGAAGCGCTTTCTGTGGGAAGTCGACGAATATTTCGCGCCGCTGCCCTACAAGCTCTATCATCTCTTCAACGGGTTCCTGACGCCGTTGACCTATGAGGTCGAACGCGATTCCTGCACGACGCGCTACGCCATGTATGTCGGCGTCAGCGACCAGCGAATGGCGCGCGGCGACATTCCGGTACGCGACTACGGGCTCTGATCGTCATGGGTCTGGAACGCGCCGTCATCGCCCTGGCCACTGCGCTCCCGCGCGGCGGCCACAGTCTCATCAAACTGCTCCGTCCGGTCCTGCCGGGGCTGCGCCACTATCCGGCGCAGCTCAAGTCGAGCAGCATGACGCTGCGCGGCGATCTCGCGCTCAACGTCTTCTACCCGCTCGCCGTCCACGGCTATTACACGCACCAGACGGTCGAGGACGATGTCATCGCCTATGTCGCCCGCGACGCACGCGTGATCGCCGACGTCGGAGGCAATATCGGGTATATCACCGCGCTGATGGCCAGCGCCGCCCCGAATGCGAAGATCATCGCGTTCGAACCGCTTCCCCTCTGCCAGCCCTATCTCGCGCAGGTCGCGGCGCATTATCCCGGCGTGTCCGTCGTCGCCAAGGCCGTCGGTGCCGAGGCCGGCACCGCCGAATTCAGCCTGCGCGCGCAGGTCGACCGCTCGTCCTTCTCGAGCAGCGGCGACATCGATGCCCATTTGTTGCAGGTTCCCGTGACCACACTCGACATCGAGCTGGCGGGACAGGATGTCGACCTGATCAAGATTGACGTCGAGGGCTTCGAGGATGTTGTCCTTGCCGGCGCGCACGACACCGTCGCGCGTTGCCGCCCGTTCGTGGTGTTCGAAGCCTATGAGGCTGACGTCCTGCGCCGCGTGCTCGCGTTCTTCGAGGGTGTAGGCGGCAACTATGCCATCTACCGGATCGCCGAGAATGGGGCGCTGCGGCTGCTCGCCGACCATGAGCGGCAGGATGACGAAACCTGCAACTTCGTCGCCTGGCCGCCGCACCGCCCGCTGCCTGACGGCCTGCGCGTCCCCGCCAGCTACACCCGCCCCTGAGCTCCCACCATGCGCTGCGTCTTCGTATCCGACATGTCGCCCGCTTTGGGGCATGTCTATGGCTTGCGGGTCATCTCGCTCGCCCGCGCCATGGCGGCGCGGGGGCACCAGGTGCTGGTGCTTGCACCGGTCGCCGACCCGGCCTCACCCGGCGAAGACGCGCGGAGCATTGCCGACAAGATCGCCGCGCATGACTGGTCGACCCCGCTTCTGCTCGAACTCGCGCCGCGTGCCTATCCACTGCTGCAGCTTCAACGCGCGCAGTCGCTCCCGGCCCCGCTCCGCCGCCTCCTCACCGCCTGGATGATCACCGTCGAGGGCGGCGTACATGGCGACTGGGTCGCCGCCGTCCGCGCTGTCGAGCCGGCGATTCTGCAGGGCTTCACACCCGACATCGTCTGGGCCAATTTCGGAAATTTGAGCAATCTCCGCGCCGGCCAGCAGCTTGCGCGCGCCGCAGGCGTGCCTTGGACGATCGACTTCAAGGATAATTTCGCCAATTATGTTCCGGGCCGGCTGCACGGCGTGCTGCAACGCCGCTTCGCTGATGCCGCCGCCTTCACCAGCAACGCCGAACTGCACGCTGAGATCGCCGGTCGGTGGTTCACCCAGCCGCATCAGATAATCTATTCGAGCGTCGCCCCGGATATGATCGCGGCACCGGACAGCCGTCCGCGCAGCGACCGCTTCCTCGTGACGCTGATCGGCAGCACCTATACCGATGATTTCCTGACACGCTTCATGGCCGGCCTTGCCAATTGGGTCGAAGCGGGCGGCGCGGAGCGGCGCGATGCCACGCTGTTCCACTATGCCGGAGCGGCGGACAGCAATGTCCGCGCCGCCGTCGCACGCGCGAACCTGCACTGCACCGCCAGCGTCGAACGCAACGTGCCGCACGACCGGCTGGCAAAGCTGTGTCACGATGCGGCGGTCAACTGCTACATCTGGTCCACCTTTACCTTTCACCACAAGGCGCTGGAACTGATGGCGTGCCGCCGCCCGCTGATCGCGTTTCCGGGCGAATATCCCGAGACCGTCGCGTTGGCCGGACGGGTAGGTGGTGATCTGCGCATCTGCTCCGACGCGGCACAGCTGGCCGCGACGCTCGATACCATTTGGGATGCGTGGCGTAACGACGCGATTCCGGCGACCGATCCCGACCTGTCGTCGGTCAACTGGGACGCCGGCGCAGCGCAGCTTGAGCGCGTTCTCACGACCGCAATCGCCGCGCGCTGAGCTACGTCACCAACCGGGTCAGCAGATCGGCGATCCGCGCGCGGTATGCGGCCAATGCGAAATAATCGAGACCATCGGGCACCCCCTTGGGCTGGTCGATCGCGCGCAGCACTGCCGCCTTGAGTGCCACGCGGTCGTGCGGATCGACCACCTGCCCCAGCTTCCCCTCGCGCACCGCTTCGCGCCCGCCGTCCAGGTCGCTGGCCACGGTGGGAATTCCACAGGCCATCGCCTCCAGGAAGACAAAGCCGAACCCCTCACCCGTGCTGGGCATCGCATAGACGTCGGCCAGCCGATAGGTCGCGGCCTTCTCCTCCTCCGGCACCATTCCGGCGAACACGACCCGGTCGGCCACGCCCAGCGCCGCCGCCTTCGCCTCCAGCCGCGCGCGATCCTCGCCCTTGCCAGCGATCAGATAGGTGATGTCCGGCGCAAGTTCGGGCAGCAGTTCGATAATCTCGTCAAACCCCTTGTAGCGCTCCGCCGGGTCCAGCCGTCCGAGCGTCAGGATCACCCGCTTGCCTGCGAGGCCATAGCGCGCCTCCAGCGCCGGATCGCGCGGTCCCGGGGCATAGCCGGCAAAGTCCATCGCATTGGGAATCACGACGCACCGCGCCGGATCGACCGGGCACCATCTGCGGAACCGGCCGAGGGTCAGTGCACTCACGCTCACGATCGCGTCGGCACGCAGCCCGAAGAAACGCCGCCGGGGCGTCGCAGCGGCGGGCCAGGCGTCGATCCCGTGCAGGCACAACGCCCAGCGCGCGCGGGTCAGCTGTGCCGCCAGCCACGCCACCGGCGCCAGATTGATATGCGGTACGATGATCGCATCGAACCGCCCGGTCAGCACATGGCGGAGCACCGTGCGCAGATACGCGCCGCGCCCGTTCAGGCCGCTCAGATCATATCGCAGCTTGGCCGGCAACGGCCCGATTTCGCCATCCGCGATGCGCGGTGGGCACACGATCTCGGCAACCCGGACATCGGCGTCGAGCGCCTCGATCAGATTACGGCTGAACAGCGCGATCCCGCCATGGCCGCCATAGGCGTCTGTGGCGAGATACAGGACGCGCAGTCCGCGCTGCGGGCGATCGGCCAAGCTCAACTCCCTCTGATCCCTGCCCGCGCAGCTGTTCGACATGCGAACTAGCCCGGTTGCGGTGAATTGCAAGCGGGACGCCCGCCCCGTGCTTGGCAAGCCGGATGGCGACAGTTAAGGACTCTGCTGGACCGTCGAGCAATTGGGGATGCCGGGTTTGTTGAATACCAGTCGACCGGGCATGCTATATGCTGCCCTGGCGATCCTAGTCGCAGCTTTGCTGTTCGGCGGAGCATCGCGGATCGAGACTGGCGGGGCGTTCCTCACCCGTCTGGTGACGCTTGGCGCCTTTGTCTGGCTGGTGTGGCAGCGCCGTTCCACCGCGATCCGGATTGAACGCCCCGCAGCCTTGCTCTGGCTGGGCATGATCGCATTGGTGGTGATCCAGCTGATCCCGCTACCCTATTCGGTATGGACCGCGCTGCCGGGCCGCGAACTGGCAACTGCATCGGTCGAGTTGATCGGCGAACAGCCCTGGGGCGCGATCAGCCTGACCCCGGCCCGCACGCTCGATGCGCTGCTGATGCTGCTCTGCGCCTTTGCGGCCTATGTGATCGGGTCGCAGCTCGATGTCGCCGGTCGCACCACACTGCTCACCATCGTGCTCGGCGTCATGATCGTCAGCGCCCTGCTTGCCATCGCGCAATATGCAGCGGGCGATCAGAGCCCGCTCTACTTCTATGCCATCACCAACCGCGATGCCGGAGTCGGTTTCTTTTCCAACGCCAATCACCTCGCCAATCTGATGAGCGGCGGAATCGTGCTGGTCGGCTGGTGGGTGGCACAGCGCGCCTCGGACCGGCGGCGCCCGTCGACCGGCGAGTTGTTTACCGCCGGACTCGTCATTCTCCTGTTTCTGGCCGCGATCTTCACCACCAGTTCGCGCGCCGGGACGGTGTTCGCGTTGATCGCGCTGGCCTTCGCTGCAACCTTTCTTCCCCTCCGGCAGATGGGCATCAGCCCGCGTCTTGCGATCGGCGGCGGGCTGGCGGTGCTCGGCGCTGGCGCAACGGTCGTCGCTCTGCTGCTGACCGGCACGATCGGCCAGGACGCCTTTTCGTTCAGTGGCGCGGAATCGCAGCGCATCGACCTCGTCCCCGAACTGCTGCGCATTGCACGCGATTTCCTGCCTTTCGGCACCGGCGTTGGCAGCTTCGACGCAATCTATCGCAGCTATGAGACGCGCGAAGGACTGCAATTCGCCTATCTCAACCAGGCGCATAACGAATATCTGCAGATCCTGATCGAATTCGGCGTGTTCGGTCTTGTCGCGCTGGCCGCCAGCCTCGGCTGGTACGCCCGACGCGCGTGGCAGGCCTTCCGCAACGCGCCCGAGAGCCGCACCATCAACCGGCAACAGCGCGCGGCGGCGATGGCGATGGTGTTCGTTGTGGTACATTCGGCGGGAGACTATCCGCTGCGCACCGATGCCTTTGCCGTGTATTTCGCGCTTCTCTGCGCCTTGCTGACGCCGCCGCTCGGCACGCCCCGTCACCGCAGCCACGGGATCGGCCGCGCATCCGGCCCACGCGTCACAGAGGCGACGCTGGGGGTTTCCTATTCCGCATCGCAACCCTAAAGATGAGCGCCACAGGGGTATGCGGCGCGCAGCTCGACACCATTTGATGGAGGCCGTTATCAACGCCCGGTTTATTTCCCTTATCGCGCTGGCGGGCGCCGTTTCGGCCTGCGCGGGAAAGCCCAATTTCCGGCCTGAACTGGCCACGACCGCTCAGGTTTCCGAAGCCCTTCCGGCCCCGACAATCAGCGACACGACGCCACGTCAACGCGCGCCGCGCATCGGCGCGCTCGACAAGCTGACCGTAACCGTATTCGGCGTCCCGGAGCTGACGACGTCGGGCTCCGTCGATGCCAACGGCACGTTCAACCTGCCGCTGGTCGGCGCCGTGCCGGCTGAGGGCCTCACCTCGACCGAGCTGGCGAGCGAATTGCGCCAGCGCTTTGCCCGCTATGTCCGCGATCCGCAGGTCAACGTCGTGATCGACCAGGCGGTCAGCCAGCAGGTGACGGTTGACGGCGCAGTTGCGCGCCCTGGCGTCTATCAGGTGCCTGGCGAAACCACGCTGATGCGCGCGATCGCGATCTCGGGCGGCCTGAGCGAAGACGCCCTCAAGCGCGAGGTGCTGGTTTTCCGCACGGTCGAAGGTAAGCGGATGGTTGCCCGGTTCGACATGAACGAAATCCGTGGCGCCCGCGCCGAGGATCCCGCCGTGTTCGGCAACGACGTCATCGTGGTGGGCAGCAATTCGAACCGGTCGCTGTTCAAGGACGCGATCCAGGCCGCCCCGCTGCTTAGCCTCTTCTATCTTCTCCGTTAAGGGTCCGACCTTCCATGAACGACGTCACGGCACAGCAACACCCCCTGGAGGGGCGCCAGCCTGGTGCGAACGGACCTTCAGCCGAACCGATGCTGACCGCGCTGGTCCAGGACGAACGGCGCGAAAGCCCGATCACCTACTATCTGCAGGTGCTTTTGCGCCGACGCTGGTTCATCGTCGCGACGGTGCTGCTCGCGATCGGCCTGGCGATATATATCAACGCCACCACGGTGCGCCTCTATCGCTCGACCGGCTCGATCGAAATCGCGCGTGAAGCCGCACGTGTGGTCAATGCGGACGATGGGTCCGCAAAGCCCGCATATTATTCACAGGAATTCTACCAGACCCAATATGGTCTGCTGAAGAGCCGCGCGCTGGCCGAGCTGGTGGTGCGCAAGCTCAACCTCGCGAACAACCCGACCTTCATGTACGGCTATTCGGGCCGCGATCCGGGTGAGTCCCCGCGTATCCGTGGCGCTGAGCAACGCAAGAATCTCGAACGCATGGCCGCTGGCATGTTGATGGCCAACCTGACGGTCGAACCGACCCGCTCGTCCAGCCTGGTCACGATCAGTTTCGACAGCCCCGACCCCCAGCTTTCGGCGCGCGTCGTCAACACGCTTTCCGAAGCGTTCATCGAACAGAATCTGGCGCGCCGGTTCGCGGCGTCGAGCTATGCCCGCAAATATCTTGAGGACCGCATCGCACAGACGCGTCAGCGGCTTGAGGAATCCGAACGCAAGATCGTCGACTACGCGTCGGATCAGCGGATCATCAACATTGACGCGCCGGTCCAGAAGGAAGGCGGCGGCACGACCCCGGCTCCCTCGCTGGTCGGGACCGAACTCGGCGCGCTCAGCTCCGCGCTGTCCACCGCCAAGGCCGAACGCATCGCCGCCGAAGCGCGCTACAATGAAGCACGCAAGAGCGGCCCGCTTGCCGCGTCTGAGGGGTTGACCGACGCCACCATCACCGCGCTGCGCGGTCAGCGCGCCGATCTGATGGGCGAATATTCCAAGCTGCTTGCGCGGTTCGAACCCGAATATCCCGCAGCGCAGGCGCTCAAGCGCCAGATCGACGAAATTGATCGCCAGCTGCGTTCGCAGGGCGGCAACGTCCTTGCTTCGCTGCGCTCGAACTATGAGGCCGCAGCCGCGCGTGAGACGCAGCTGCAGGCCCAGGTCGACGGTCTCAAGGAAGGCGTGCTCGACCTGCGCCGCCGCTCGATCCAGTACAACATCTATCAGCGCGATGCCGACACCAACCGCTCGCTCTATGACGCGTTGCTGCAGCGCTACAAGGAAATCGGCGTGGCCGGCGGCGTCGGGACCAACAATGTATCGATCGTCGATACCGCGCTTCCGGCCTATGGGCCGATCAAGCCGCGCACGACGATGAACCTGCTGCTCGCAACCATGCTCGGCCTGTTCCTCGGCGCCGCGCTCGCTTTCCTCGTCGAACAGCTCGACCAGTCGATCATGGCGCCGGACGATCTGGAGCGTAAGCTGGGGATTCCGCTGCTCGGCAGCATCCCCCGCCTGCCCGACGCGGAAAACCTGCTCGAGGTGATGGAGGACCGCCGCACGCCGCTGGCCGAAGCCTACCTCTCGCTGTTCACCGCGCTGCGTTTCACCACCAGCCATGGCGCACCGCGCGTGATCTTCATGACCAGCTCGCGCGCGGCAGAGGGCAAGTCGACCAGCTCGGTCGCACTCGCCCGCAACTTCGCGCAGCTGGGCAAGAAGGTGCTGCTGATCGACGCCGACATGCGCGACCCGTCGATCCACCATATGCTCAAGCTTACCAACAGCGGTGGTCTGACCAACGTGCTGGCGGGTGCCGAGGACATCAAGCGCTTCATCCAGCCCGGGCCGCACCCGGATATGGCGGTGATGACCGCCGGTCCAATTCCGCCCAACCCGGCGGAGCTGCTGGCCGGTCCGAACCTCCCGCTGGCCTTCGAAACCCTGCTCAAGACCTTTGATCATATCGTGATCGACGGTCCGCCGGTGCTTGGCCTCGCCGATGCGCCGCTGATTGCGAACTTTGCCGAAGCGACCGTGTTCGTGATCGCGTCGAAGCAGACCCGGACAAAGGTGGTCCGCGTCTCGCTGCGCCGCCTGGCCGATGTCAATGCGCGCATCGTCGGTGCAGTGCTCACCAAGTTCGACGCCAAGACCTCGGGCTACAGCTACGCCTATAGCTACGAATATGGCGACCGCCGCGATCGGCAGAAGCAGTCCTTCGCGCGCAAGATCCTGCGCGGCTGAACGGACCGACGATGACGCTGTTGGGGACGAAGCCGGTGCAACTGCCGACCGGCAGTTGGGTCGCGCGTATCGGGATCGTCCTGATCGCGCTGGTCTTCGTCTTCCTGCTGTTCCAGTCGCGCGTCGGCTTCGTACTCGCGCGGGTGCAGCCCGATGCCGCGCTGGCGGTGGCGCCGCGCAATCCGGACGCGCTCCGATGGAAGATCGAAACGCAGCTGATGCGCGCCAAGCGCGAAGACGCTGCGACCCTTGCCGATCTTACCCGGCGTGCGGTGCGGGCAGAGCTCTATAATCCGGTCGCGCTGCGCACGCTCGGCCTGTTCGCCGCGTTCGAGAAGCAGGACGCACGCGCCGACAAGCTGTTCAGCTTGGCCGCCCGCTTCTCGCTACGCGACCTGTTCACCCATGCCTGGCTGTTCGAAAACCGGCTGGCAACCGGTCGCTACGCCGAGGCTGTTTCGGAAGCCGACATTCTGCTGCGCCAGCGCTCGACCAACTGGGACGTGGTCGTGCCGCTGCTCGCCCAGCGGCTCAAGGATCCGCGTTTGATCGATCCGATGGCGCGGATGCTCGCGACCCGGCCAAGCTGGCGCGGTGCATTGTTATTTAACTTGGGCGACGAGAAGGTCGATCTGGACGCGGGGTATCGCTTGCTGACCCGGCTCACCGCGCTCGGCGCACCGCCGACCAGCGAAGAGGCAACGCCCTATTTCCAGCGGGCCGTCGGCAAAACGCCGCTGCCGCTGCTCCAGCGCCGCTGGCTGGCGATGCTCCCGCCCGCGGCGCGTGCCAAGGCGGGCAGGTTGTTGCGCGACGGCGACTTTACCGGTCTCGATGTGCCGCCGCCCTTTGGCTGGCGCTACTTCGCCGATGGCGGGGTGATCGTCGAGCCGGGGGAGAGCCTGATCCCGGGCCAGGGCCGGTCGCTCTATATCTCCTATCCCGGCGACCAACAGGTGACCTTTGCCGAGCAGCAGCTGGTGCTGCCCGCCGGGCGCTATCGCTTCGCCGGACGCGCCACCACCGATGCCGAGGTTGCAGGCGGGCAGGTCCACTGGACCCTTCGCTGCGGGCGCGGCAATCAGGAACGCGAGATTGCGAAACAGCCGCTGTCGCCGGGTGTCGATCGCCCGCACCGCTTTGCCCTCGCCTTCGACGTGCCCGCCGGGTGCGTCGGACCCAAGCTCAGTCTGATCGGCGCCAAGAGCGACACGCTGGAAAGCGCCAATCTGTGGGTCGATGCGCTGACCATCGCGCCGATTTCGTAACCGACCCGCAACAGGATCGCCCTACCCGCGCCGAATAACACTTGCCTCGAAATTGCTGATCTGAAAGGGGACCGGCATGGCCACTGCACCGCGATTGCGCGTACTCATCGTGTTCGGGACCCGGCCAGAGGCGATCAAGCTCTACCCGTTGGTTCAGCGGCTGCGCGACGACCCCGCCGTCGATCTGCGCGTATGCGTGACGGCACAGCATCGCCAGATGCTCGATCAGGTGCTGGAGATTGCGGGCATCGTCCCCGACCATGATCTCGACATCATGCTCCCCAACCAGTCGCTGGACGAGCTGACCGCGCGGCTGCTGCGTGAGATTGGCCGGGTGCTGGATGAAGAAAAGCCCGACCGCGTCGTGGTGCAGGGCGATACTGCGACCGCGATGGTCGGCGCGCTCGCCGCCTATTACCGCAAGATCCCGGTGTCGCATGTCGAAGCCGGCCTTCGCAGCGGTAATATCCATCATCCCTGGCCCGAAGAGGTCAATCGCAAGATCATCGGCACGATCGCCGACCAGCATTTCGCGCCGACCGACACGGCACGCGACGCGCTGCTGATCGAAAATGTGCCCGCCGATCGCGTCCATGTGACCGGCAACACCGTAATCGACGCGCTCCACACCACGCTCGCCGCGATCGAGGCCGACCCGGCGCTCGCCGCGCAGATCGAGCCGATCCTCGCCCCCTTTGCGGGCAAGCGGATCATCGCGGTCACCACCCACCGGCGCGAGAATTTCGGGTCGGGGCTTGAGGGCATGGCGCGCGCGGTGCGCCGGATTGCCGAGCGCGATGATGTCGCCGTGATCTTCCCGGTCCATCCCAACCCCAATGTCCGCGCGCCGATGCAGGCGGTGCTGGGCGGGATGGCAAATGTCGCGATGATCGACCCGCTCGATTATCCCAATTTCGTCGCCCTGCTCGCGCGCTGCCACCTCGTCCTCACCGACAGCGGCGGGGTGCAGGAAGAGGCGCCCGCGCTGGCCAAGCCGGTGCTGGTGATGCGCGAAACGACCGAGCGGCCCGAGGGCGTCGTCGCCGGCACCGCCCGGCTGGTGGGCAGCGACGAGGAAACCATCGTCGCGGCAACCCTTGAACTGCTCGACGACGAGCAGGCCTATGCCGCCATGGCGCGCGCGCACAATCCGTTCGGAGATGGGAAGAGCAGTGACCGAATCGCACGGACCATCATCGATGCCCGCTGAAACCCAGCTCCGCGTCGGCGTCGTCGGCCTCGGCTATATCGGCCTGCCCACGGCGGCAGTCATCGCCCGCACCGGCGCGCGCGTCGTCGGCATCGATGTGAACCCGCATGTGGTCGAGACAATCAACCGCGGCCAAATTCATATCGAGGAGGCCAATCTCGACGCGCTGGTGCATCAGGTGGTGACTTCGGGGCATCTCGCCGCCTCTCTCTCCGCCGAGCCGTGCGACGTGTTCGTGATTGCCGTCCCGACGCCGTTCGACGACGACCACCGTCCCGATATCAGCTATGTGCTGAACGCGGGTGAGACCATCGCCCCGGTGCTCAAGCGCGGGGATCTGGTCATCCTGGAATCGACGTCACCCGTCGGCACGACCGAGCAGTTGCGCGACTTGTTCGCCGCTGCGCGCCCGGACCTCAGCTTTCCGCAGGGCTGGGACGATAGCGCCGATGTCTGCGTCGCCTATTGCCCGGAGCGCGTGCTGCCCGGGAAGATCCTGTTCGAGCTGGTCGACAATGACCGGTCGATCGGCGGGATCAGCGCGACCTGCGCCGATCGCGCGACCGCCTTCTACAAGTGGTTCGTCGAGGGCGCGTGCATCGTCACCACCGCGCGCACCGCGGAGATGTGCAAGCTGGTCGAAAACTCGTTCCGCGACGTCAACATCGCTTTCGCCAATGAATTGTCGATCGTGTGCGACACGCTGGAGCTGGACGTGTGGGAGGTGATCCGCCTCGCCAACCGCCATCCGCGCGTCAACATCCTTCAGCCCGGCCCCGGCGTCGGCGGGCATTGCATCGCGGTCGATCCGTGGTTCATCGTCCATAGCGACCCCGCCAATGCCCGCCTGATCCGCACCGCGCGTGAGGTCAATGACGGCAAGATCGGCTATAGCTTCGACCGCGCCGCCGCGTTGGCCGACGCTGCGCCCGACGCGAAGATCGCCTGCCTTGGCCTCGCCTTCAAACCCAATATCGACGATTTGCGCGAAAGCCCGGCGCTCCGCGTCGCACAGCTTCTGGCCGAGCGGTTCGGCGACCGGGTGCAGCTGGTCGAGCCGCATATCGACACCCTGCCCCGCGCGTTCGAGGGCACCGGCGCTCAGCTTACGACGCTCGATGCCGCTCTAAACGAATGCCAAGTGCTGATCCTGCTGGTCGATCACGACGCGTTCAAGGCCGTTACGGTCGAGCAGCGTGCCGGCAAGCTGATCTACGACTGCCGCGGTATCTGGACTGCCACGCGGAGCTGATCCGGGTTCAGCTTGGAACGAATGGCGGCACCGACGCGTGCCGTCCTTACACCAAGTTACTTCGCCCCGAACCCGCTCACCACCGTCGCGACGGTGCGGAACAGGATCAGCAGGTCGAGCCAGGCCGAGAAGTTCTTGATGTAGAAAAAGTCGTAATGAAGCTTGAGGTTGACCGAGGTCAGGTCGGCCACATGGCCCTGATTGACCTGTGCCCAGCCGCTGATCCCAGGCCGCACGATGTGGCGATAACGGTAATGCGGGATTTCCGCCTCATACCATTCGGACAGCGGGATTGCCTCGGGGCGCGGGCCGATCCAGCTCATCTCGCCGCGCAGCACGTTGAACGCCTGGGGCAGTTCGTCGAGCCGCGAGCGGCGCAGGAAGCGCCCGATCCGGGTAATCCGGTCATCCTCATCCTGCGTCACGCAATCGTCGCGGTCGGCGCGCTCGTCACGCGGCCGCATTGTGCGGAACTTGATCACCGTGAACGGCTCGCCGCGAAAGCCCATGCGCTGCTGGGTGAACAACACCGGTCCGCGCGAATCGAGCCGGATCGCGATCGCGATCATGCCCAGAACCGGCAACAATACCGGCATGATGAACAGCGTGCCGATGACATCGATGACGCGCTTGATCTTCACATAGGCGAGGTTCGGCATCAGCGAGCCGAAGCTGTTTTCCGACAAATGCTCGATCGCGACGCGACCGGTCAGCGATTCGGCGACCTGCTTGACGTGATAGACCAGATGCCCGCGGATCGCCGCCTCGGCCAGCATCCGCTCCCACGCATCGGGATGGTCGTGACGCAGGTCAGCAACGATCACCGCGCGCCGCACCGTCGGCACTTCCGGGCTCAGCAGCGGGATCCACTCGACCTCGGGCGTCTGGTCCACCACCGACATGTCGCCCGCAGTGACGTAATAGAATCGCAGCGCCGTGGTCTTGTCGAGATGGAAGCGCAGCGCGAACGCGACCGCAACAGCGATCAGGAACGACGCGGCAAGGTAGAGGCGGCTATAGTCGGCGCGGGCCAGGAACAGCGCTGCGAGCGCAAGGCCATAGGAGCTAACGAAGGAGGGCAGGATGTAGCCAAACACCGTCGTCCCGGGAAATGCAGACACGCGCCGCAGCAGCACTACCCCAAGGGTCACCGCAAACGCCGCTGCGATCACCGCATAGTCGGTGGGACGCGCAGCAATACCCGGCAGCAGATAGCGACCGAGCAGCGGCGCCGGTGCAGCGACCGCGAGCACGAGCAGCACCAGCAGCTCGACCCGCATCGATTCGAACAGGCTGTTGCGCGGCCGATGCGTCAGCTCGGCATACATCTTCAACATGGTTGCCCCCCATGAGCGGGGCGGCCGATCAGCGATTCACGCATGTTCAAGCCGAGCCTCCCATAGCTCTGGTTTCTTTTCCAACCCGCCCTCGCGTCCCTCCGCCGAGGATCGGCAGCATGGACAGGCGTCGACAAGGCTGGACAGGCGAATGCCATAGCCGAAAATCCGCCCGACCGCGAATCGACGGAATCAGTCATCGGTTCCATCGCGGCAGACGCAACACGCCTTTTGCTGAGCATTCTTACGTCGCCGTGACTATTCGGTAACAGAATCGTTCCTCAACCCAGCTGCCCGACCATCACCACCAACGTCTTGCTGCGATTCGCGCCAAGCTGCGCAAGGACGCGATCGCCCGGCGGGGCTGCATAAAAATGGTGCTCGACCGGCGTCACGTCGAGCGCGCGATACAGCGCCGCCAGTTCGCGCGCGGTCGCCATCGATTTGACATGGGCAAAGTAACGCGGCCGCCCGGTCACGCCGAACGCGATCCGCTCCGCCTTGCGATACAGCGACTCGCTGTTCGGCAGCGACAGGATCAATCGCCCACCCGGCTTGAGCAGCCGCACGAGCCGCGCGACCTCTCCGGCCAGATCGGGTAGATATTCGAGCACGCTGGAGCTCAGCACCACGTCGAACGTCCCCGCCGGTCGCGCCGACAGGCTGTCGAGCAGCGCCACCTCAAAGCTGATATCGGGAAGCGCCAGTTCCTGCTGCCGCTTGCGGGCCAGCGCGATCATCGCGGCGCTGCCGTCGATCGCGGTCACGGATGCACCGACCCGCGCCGCCTCGAAGCTGAACGTGCCTGCGCCGCATCCGGCATCGAGCACGCGGTCGCCCGGCGTGACATGGCGTGCAATCAGGTCGCGCCACAGCGCCAGCCGCTCGCGAAAGCGTGGCGAATGATCATATCCGGCTTGAAACGACTCGGCGATCGACTCGTGCCAATCCACCGCATCGGCTGTCTTGGCTGTCACGGGACGTCGCCTCCAATCGGCGTGGCGTTTACGGTCGGGGACGATGGATATCAAGGCTTTCCGCGCTTTGACCGCGCTTGCCTTCCACCCGGCACTTTGCGAAAGGGCGCGCCGAGACCTGCCCCGTCGGGCATGGGCGGGGGACCGTGAATGTCGGCAGATACGAAGGTTGTTGTCGTCGGCCTGGGCTATGTCGGCCTGCCGTTGGCAGTGGCACTGGCCAAGAGCTTCGATACCGTCGGCCTCGATATCGACACCGGGCGGATCGCCGAGCTCAAGGACGGTCATGACCGCACCGGCGAGATCGATGCCGATCGCCTCGCTGCGTCCAGCCTCACGCTGACCAGCGATCCGGCGGAATGCCCGGCGGCCGATTTCATCATCGTCACCGTGCCCACCCCGGTCGATGCCGACAACAAGCCGGACCTGCGCATCGTCATGGCCGCGACCCGCACCGTTGCGGGGATGATCGATCCCGCGCGCGCGCCGATCATCGTCTATGAAAGCACCGTCTATCCCGGCGTGACCGAGGAACTGTGCGGGCCGGAGATCGAGCGGATCACCGGCCTTATCAGCGGCAAGGATTTCTTCCTCGGCTATTCGCCCGAGCGCATCAATCCGGGCGACCGCGAGCATACGATCGACAAGATCACCAAGGTCGTGTCGGGCCAGACCCCCGAAGTGCTCGACCGCGTCGCCGCGCTCTATGAGCAGGTGACCAGCGGCGGCGTGTTCCGCGCCGCATCGATCCGCGCCGCCGAAGCCGCCAAGGTGATCGAGAACGCGCAGCGCGACATCAACATCGCCTTCATGAACGAGATTACGCGCATCTTCTCCGCGATGGACCTGTCGATCTGGGACGTGCTGGCTGCAGCGCGGACCAAATGGAACTTCCTGCCCTTCCATCCGGGGCTGGTCGGCGGCCACTGTATCGGCGTCGACCCCTTCTACCTCAGCCACAAGGCCGAAATGCTGGGCCACAATCCGCAGGTGATCCTGGCCGGACGCAGCACCAATGACGATATGGCGGGCTGGATCGCCGACCGGCTACACGGCCTGCGCGGCGGCGCCGCCGGGCGCGCGCTGGTGCTCGGCCTGACCTTCAAGGAAAATGTCCCCGACCTGCGCAACTCCAAGGTCGCCGATCTGATCGCGCGCTTGGCTGAGCTCGGCCATGCGGTCACCGTCCACGATCCGCTCGCCGATCCGGCCGAGGCCAGCCACGAATATGGGCTGGAGCTGGCCGGCGAGGCTGCGCTGAACGACCAGTATGACCTCGTTCTGCTCGCGGTGACGCATGACGACTATGTGGCGATGGGTGCCGACAAGTTGTCGGCGTTGGTCGCGCCGGGCGGGCTGTTTGCGGACCTCAAGAACGCGGTGCCGGGCGCCGGTGCGGCGACGGGGCGCTGGACGCTCTGATCGTGCCCGCAGAACGATGGCAGGTCATTCCCAACCTCCGTTTGCCCTGAGCCTGTCGAAGGGCACGTCCTGAGCTTGTCGAAAGATGCCAACCCGGCACCAACAAGTGCAGGGATCGTGCTTCGACAAGCTCAGCACAAACGGGGCTGAGCAATCAATCGCAGCGCCAGATGTGAAAAAGGCGAGGCTTGCGGCCTCGCCTTTTTCATTCGGCGTCGCATGCGCCCGATCAGTTGCCCGGAGGCGGCGGCGGTGCACCGCCCGGCATGCCGCCACCCATCTGCTGCTGCATCATCTGCTGATAGACACTCATCGGCAGGAACTCGAGGAGCTCGACCTCAAAGATCAGCACCGAATTTCCGGGGATGCCGACTGCACCGGTCTGCGGGTCGGTCTTCGGCTGACTGCCATAGCCCAGTTCGGGCTTGATCCAGATGCGGTACTTGCCGCCCTTCTTCATCAGCTTCAGCGCTTCGCTGAAACCCGAGATCATCCCACCAACCGGCAGCGGAGTCGGCTGCTGGCTGGCGTCGAACTCTTTGCCGTTGCGCAGCATCCCTTTGTACAGGACCACGGCAACGTCGCTGTCAGTCGGACTGGCTCCGGTGCCTTCGGTGATCGTCTGAATCTGCAGGCCCGACGCGGTCTCGGTGACTCCCGGAGTCAGCTTGTTCGTCGCAAGGAACTTCGCGTTCGGGATCGCCGCCATCACCGCTGGTGTGCTGGTCCCGGCCCACGCCAGCGCCACCGCGCCCGCAATCGCCACGACGATGCCGAGCCACAACCAGACAAGAGCGCTGCGCTTGGTCGGCGCGATCGGCACGGCGGTGACGGACGACATGAGTCAGCTATCCTGCTGGAGCCGGCACAGGGCACGGCAAACGATCACAAACGTCAGGCTGTCGGCACGCCCCGCGCGCCGACAGCGAATCGGGCCTTAGCGGGCGCCGTCGCGCTCCATGCGCTTGCGCTCGAGCTTGCGCGCACGACGCACCGCAGCGGCACGCTCGCGGGCGCGCTTTTCGCTCGGCTTTTCGAAGTGACGGCGCAGCTTCATCTCGCGATAGACGCCCTCACGCTGCAGCTTCTTCTTGAGCGCCCGCAGCGCCTGGTCGACATTGTTGTCGCGAACGATGATTTGCATAAAGCCGTCTCAACTCCAGATTCGAATTCAACAGAACAGGGATCGCCGAAGCTCCTGCCCCGGGCGTTGGGACGCGCCCCTAGCAAAGGGTTGGCGGAAAGACAAGGTAATGGCGTGCGGATTCGGCGGGGCGTTGCCGGGACGGGTGTGGCCGCCGCGCCACACTCACGTAACATTACACCAGATTGCAGCCGTGAAACGTGCGCGATACGCTGACCCGGCACTTCGCTCCCATGCACATGGCGCCGCTCTTGGACCTCGAAACCCGAATCCTGATCGTCGATGACGACCCCGGAATCCGCGAGCTGACCGCCGCGTTTCTGACCGGGCACGGCTATCGCATCGATGTCGCCGCCGACGGGGCTGCAATGCGCGCGGCGCTCGATCGCGCGCAGGTCGACCTGATCGTGCTGGACGTGATGATGCCGGGCGAGGACGGGCTGACCCTGCTCCGCACGCTCGACCCCGCGAACGCACCGCCGGTGATCCTTCATTCGGCGATCGGGGAAGACATCGATCGCATCGTGGGCCTCGAAATGGGGGCGGACGACTATCTCGCCAAACCCGCCAACCCCCGCGAGCTGCTGGCACGCATCCGCTCGGTCCTGCGGCGCGCGCGCGGCGGCAGCGGGTCGGGTGCGAACAGCCCGGCTGCAGACCGCCAGTTGCTCCGCTTCGGCGGCTGGCGACTCGATCCGACCGGGCGGCAGCTGTTCGATCCGGACGATGTTCTTATCAACCTGTCCGATGGCGAGTTCCGGCTGCTGATCGCCCTTGCCGAACATCCCCGGCGCGTGCTGAGTCGCGACCAGCTGCTCGATCTGTCGCGCGGTGTGCAGGCCGAACATTTCGACCGCGCGATCGACGTGCAGATGAGCCGGTTGCGCAGGAAGCTCGCGCGTCCGGGCGAGGCGGACATGATTCGCACGGTCCGCAACGAAGGTTATCTCTTCTCGGTCGATGTCGTGCGGCGCTGATCGATGGCGCGCGCACCCCGGTCGATCGCAACACCCATCTTCCTGCTGGCGGTGACGTCGGTCGTGCTGGCGACCGCGCTGCTGTTCATCATCACCTTCGCCGGGCCACCGCCGCGCCCGGCCCCGCTTCGGCTGGAGGCGCTGGCCAAGGGGCTAAGCGGCGCGCCGATCCCCTTTTCCGACCTGCGCATCGCCCGGTCCGTCGGACCCGAACCCCGCCCCCAGGCCGGCGAGATGCGATCGCCCAACGCCGAATCGCTGCTGGCCCGCATGGCGCGGCTTCCGGTCCGGGACGTCCGGGTCTTTGCGCGGGACGGGCAGCATAATCCGTTCGAACTGCGCGGCGGCTTCACCGTCGCCCGGCGCGGCGACTCCGGCTGGTACGTGCTGCGCACCGCACCCGAGCCATGGCTGACCCACTGGCATCAGGTCACGCTCGCCACCATGGGCGCGGCGCTGGTGGCGCTCGCCGCGCTCGCCTGGTGGATCGCCCAGGCCATTGCCCGCCCGATCCGCCGTCTGGGCGAAGCGGCAGCGCAAACCAGGCTGGGCGCGCCGGTCTTCATCCCGCGCGGCGGCCCGCGCGAGGTTGACGAACTCGCCGACGCACTCGCCGCGATGCAGGAGCGGCTGGCGCAGGGCGTGGAGGGGCGCACCGCGATGCTCGCCGCGATCGCGCATGATCTGGGCACCCCACTCTCGCGCATCGCCTTCTGGCTGGAACAGCTGCCCGAAGCGGCCCGGAATCGCGCCGCCGCCGATATCGACGAAATGCGCGCGATGCTTCAGTCGGTGCTGCGCTTTGCGCGCGAAGAACGCACCGGCGAAGCGCGCGTCCGGGTCGAGATCGGGAGCCTGATCGACGCCCTGGCGGAAGACATGGCGGCGACCGGTGCCCCCGTCGCCACCGCCGGGGGCCCGCGCGCAATCGTGCGAGGGGAGCCAGCCGCGCTGCGCCGGATGCTGGCGAACATCGTTGAGAACGCCGTGCGCTATGGCCGTGGCGCCGACCTGCACTGGGCGGTCGACAAGAGCTGGGTCACGATCAGCGTCGATGATGGCGGACCCGGTTTCGATCCGGCCACCAGCGCGGCGCTGTTCACCCCGTTCGTGCGCGGCGACCCGTCCCGCAACCGCGCCACCGGCGGCAGCGGACTCGGCCTCGCCATCGTGCGGTCGATCGCAGAGGCGCATGGCGGCGATGTGACCTTGGGCAATCATCCAGCCGGTGGCCGGCTGACGGTGCGGCTGCCGCTCGACTGAAACATGGCGCGACGTGGGCGCAACATATCGACATATCGGCGCGCACTGCGCGGGCGATAGCGGAACCGCCATCACGGAGTTCCGCCAATGACCCATCTGCCCACCCATCACGACATCGACGATCATGATCGCGGGCTCGCCCACGACCTCCAGATCATTTCGGCACTGGCCAGCCGCCGCCGAGCGCTGCGCTGGTTCGCCGGCGCGGGCGGCATAGCCTTGCTGGGCGGGTACGACAGCGGCGGATCGGCATCGACGTCCACGGGCAGCGTAAGCACCCCCACGCCCACCCCGACCGCGACTGCCACCGCGACGCCCACTCCGAGCCCGACAACGACCGGCAGCTGCGTCGCCGACCCCACCGAAACCAATGGCCCCTATCCGGCCGACGGCACCAACACGTCGAACGGCCCGACGGCGAACGTGCTCACCACCACCGGCGTGGTGCGGAGCGATATTCGGTCGAGCTTCGTCGGATCGACCACCGCCGTCCCCGGGGTTCAGGTCACCCTCACCCTGACCATCGTCAACGTGAATGCATCCTGCGCCGCGCTGGCGGGCTATGCGATCTACATCTGGCATTGCGATGCACTTGGGCGTTACTCGCTGTACGACGTGCCTGCGGAAAGTTGGCTGCGCGGGGTCGGCGTGACCGATGCCAATGGGCAAGTGACCTTCACGACCATCTTCCCCGGCTGCTACACCGGCCGCTGGCCGCATATCCATTTCGAGGTGTTTTCCAGCCTCTCCGCCGCGACCGGCGGCAATTTCGCGCGGCTGATCAGTCAGCTCGCCATGCCTGCAGACACCTGTGCGACGGTATATAATGGCTCTTCGACATACACATCGAGCGTGGCGAACCTCGCACGCATCACCGTGGCCAGCGACAATGTCTTCGGTAACAACACCGCCGCCCAGATCGCCCAGCAGACCCCGACCATGAGCGGCAGCGTCGCCAACGGCTACACCGCGTCGGCAGTGATCGGGCTTGCAATCTAACACATTGAACACACGACATATAATCCGGGTGACGGACGTGAGCGCTTGGGTTAGGCTCGCGTCCGTCATGCGTACATATCCGTTCCGTTTGCAGCGCTTCACCGCCGCCGTCGCCACCCTCACCATGCTCTCCGCCTGTGGCGGCGGTGGCAGCAGCGGATCGATCAGCAGTGGCGGTGGCGGGTCGACCCCCGCCCCAACCGGCACCTGCTCGCTCGCGTCGCGCCAGGCCTGGGTCGCGCAGCAGCTCAACGAATGGTATTTGTTCCCGGAAACGCTCCCAACCAGCCTCAGCGCGACACCCTATGCGACGGTTCAGGACTATATCGACGCGCTGACCGCCACCGCGCGGGCACAGAGCAAGGACCGTTATTTCACGTACATCACCTCGATCGCCGAGGAGAATGCCTATTACAACTCCGGCTCCAATGCCGGGTTCGGTGTGCGCCTGTCGGTCGATTCGGTCGCGCGGCGCCTGTTCATCGCCGAATCGTTTGAAGGCACCCCCGCGCTGACCGCCGGCATCGACCGCGGCACCGAGATTCTGGCGATCGGGACCAGCACTGCCACGCTGCGCAATGTCAGCGAGATCATCGCGAGCGAAGGCTCAGCGGGCATCACCAACGCCCTCAACGGCGACACGCGCGCCTTCCGCTTCCGCCCGCTCGGCGGATCGGAACAGACCGCGACGATCACCCGCGCGACCTATACGCTAACACCGGTCTCGGCCCGCTATGGCGCAAAGATCATCGACGATGGGGGCAAGAAGGTCGGCTACATCAACCTGCGCACCTTCATCAACACCGCCGAAACGCCGCTGCGCACCGCCTTTGCCGATTTCCGCGCGCAGGGGGTGAGCGAGGTGATCATCGACCTGCGCTACAATGGTGGCGGGCTGGTTTCGATCGCGACGCTGATCAACAATCTGCTCGCGCGCGACAAGACGGCGAGCCAGGTCGCCAACTACACGACCTTCCGCGCGTCCAAGGCGGCGAACAATGAAACCACCTTCTTCAGCCCGCAGGCGCAGTCGATCACCCCGACGCGGATCGCCTTTATCGGCACCGGCGGCAGCGCATCGGCGAGCGAGCTGGTGATGAACACCTTCATCCCGCATCTGGGCAATCGCGCGGCGCTGATCGGCACCAACACCTATGGCAAGCCGGTCGGCCAGATCGCGGTCGACCGCACCGCGTGCGACGACCGGCTGCGCGTCGTCGCCTTCGCCACCGAAAACAGCGCGCGTCAGGGCGCCTATTATACCGGGCTTGCCAACTTCATGGGGGCGACCTGCCAGGCGGCAGACGACGTGACCCGGCCGCTTGGCGATCCGCAGGAGGCGTCGATCAAGACCGCACTTGATTTCCTCGCCGGTCGCAGCTGTACGCCGATCACCGCGTCGAGCATGGAAGGCGGGCGAAGCAGCAAGGGCGGTCTGGAACTGCTCAGCCCGATGCGGCCCAGCACGGCGCAGCGCGAGGTGCCGGGATCGTTCTGACGACCGGGCGCCGTGCGGAGGGGCTGCACGCTGAGGGGTTCTGGGAGATAAGGGGTGCCGAAGCCGCAGCCGGTAAGTGATGCGACGGGCGCCTTCGGCTTTCTGGCCGCAGCCTGCCGCTGGCCCGACGATGCCGCCCGCCGCGCCGCGATCCAGGCAGCCGCCGCGCGCGTGACCGACTGGGACGCGGTCTTCATCGATGCCACCCAGCACCGGGTGATGCCGCTGGTCGCTGGAGCGATGCGCGACATTGCCAGCGTCCCTGCCGATATCGCCGCACGCAGCACGGCGATCGCCCGCCGCGACGGCATGCTCGCCATGGCACAGACCGCCGAACTGTGCCGCATCGGCGCGGCATTTACCGAACGCGGCGTCGATTGGATCACGGTCAAGGGGCCCGCGCTGGCACTGCTCGCTTATGGCAATGTCGGGGCGAAGGCCTCGCACGATATCGACCTGCTGATCGATCCCGCCGCGCGCGCCGAGGCGTTCGCGGTGCTGCAGGCGCTGGGCTATGTCTCGCTCGACGGACAGGACCGCGCAGAGCCCGGCTCGCTCGACCATGTGCTCAAGGACAGCGGCTGGCGGCATCCCGACAATCGGGTGATGGTCGAACTCCACACCCGCCTGTTCATCAACCGCGCACTGGTGCCCCCACTCGGCCTAAAGTCGCCGCGCGAAACCGTTGCGGTGGGCGCCGGACACAGCCTGCCGACGCTCGCCCGGCCCGACATGCTGGTCTATCTCGCCGTGCATGGCGCGAGCACCAACTGGCACCGGCTCAAATGGATCGCCGATTTCGCAGCGCTGACCCGGTGCAGCAGCGACGCCCAGCGCGCCGCCGCGCGCGCCTGCGCCGCCCGGATCGGCGCGAGCGATGTGCATGACAGCGCGCTGGCGCTGGCAGCCGAACTGTTCGGCGATTCCGCCTGCCCGCCGCCCGCGACGCTCTCGCGTCAGGCGCGGCGCCTGACCGCAGCGGCGCTGCGCGACCTCACCGCCCCGCATCGCGCGACGCTGCGTGAGGTCGACTGGGACCGCAGCCTGGTTGTCTATCTCGATAAAATCCGGTTCATGCCGGACTGGGCCTATCGCCGTGAGGAGCTGCGCCTGATGCTGATCGAAGCTTCGTCCTACGCCCCCGACGCGCCCTGGTGGCGGCCGTGGGTCGCGCCCTTCGGCCTCGCGGGCCGGTTCGTCCGGCGCAAGCTCACCCAGGTGGCCGGACGATGAGCGCCGCAATCGACACGCGCCAGCGGCTCAAGTCGATCTTCGGCGGGTCGGCGGGCAATCTGGTCGAATGGTATGACTGGTACGCCTATGCCGCGTTCAGCTCCTATCTCGCCCCGCATTTCTTCCCCAAGGGCGACCCGCTGGCACAGGCGCTCAATGTCTGGGCGATCTTCGCCGTCGGCTTTTTCATGCGCCCGATCGGCGCGTGGCTGATGGGCATTTACGGCGACCGGCGCGGGCGCAAGGCTGGCCTCACCCTGTCGGTGACGCTGATGTGCGGCGGCTCGATGCTGATCGCGGTGACGCCCAGCTATGACAGTATCGGCACTTGGGCGACCGTATCGCTCGTGGTTGCGCGGCTGATGCAAGGGCTGTCGGTCGGCGGCGAATATGGCGCGAGCGCGACTTACCTCTCCGAAATGGCGGGGAAGGAGCGGCGCGGTTTTTATTCCAGCTTCCAATATGTGACGCTGATCTCCGGCCACCTCGTCGCGCTTGGCGTTCTGCTCGCGCTCCAAGCGGCGATGTCCGACAGCGCGCTGGCCGAATGGGGCTGGCGCATCCCCTTCTTCATCGGCGGCGCGCTCGCGGTCGGCGTATTCTGGCTCCGCCGCAACCTGCCCGAAACGCAGAGCTTCGCCAATCGCAGCACGGCGGCGGAGGACAAGTCCAGCTTCGGCGGCCTGTTCCTGCGCCACCCGCGCGAAGCGGCTCTGGTGATGCTGCTCACCGCCGGCGGCACGCTCGCCTTCTACGCCTACTCCGTCTACCTGCTCACCTTCCTCAGCGGTACCGGCGCCTTCACCAAGCAGGTCTCGACCCAGATCAGCGCCGCCGCCCTGTTCGTGTTCATGTGCCTTCAGCCGCTCGCGGGCGCGCTGTCCGACCGGATCGGGCGCAAGCCATTGATGGTCGGCTTCGGCGTGCTCGGCGTCATCTTTACCTGGCCGATCTTCACCACCCTTGAAAGCGTCCAGACCCCGCTCGCCGCGTTCCTGATCATGTCCGGCGCGCTGGTGATCGTCACCGGCTACACCTCGATCAACGCGGTAGTGAAGGCGGAGCTGTTCCCCGCGCATATCCGCACGCTCGGCGTTGCCCTCCCCTATGCGCTCGCGAACGCGATCTTCGGCGGCACCGCGCCTTATGTCGCCTTGTGGTTCAAGGATCAGGGGATGGAGCGCGGCTTCTACTGGTATGTTACCGCCATGATCGGCGTGTCGCTGGTCACCTATCTGCTGATGCGCGACACGCGGGTGCATTCGAAGATTTTGGAGGACTGACCCCGCCTTCTTCCGTCATGCTGAACTTGTTTCAGCATCCACCCTTCAACACGCGACTGAGCCGCTGGTGGCACCGTGGATCCTGAAACAAGTTCAGGATGACGGTGGGGAAAATGGCTGGCGATTCCCTCTATCCAGAAATCACGCTAAAGCCTCCCGATGACTCCCGTGCTCAACGTCCATAGTTCGATCCTCGGCCAGGCCTGGCGCTGGCGGGGGCTGGCGGCGGATGCGCGCGATCCCTCCTTCGCCCCCGACGATCTGGTGACCCAGCTGCTGCTGACCCGCGGCTGCCCGCGTGAGGAGCTGGAGGCGCATCGCAGCCCCAGCATCCGCGCCTTCATGCCCGACCCGTCGATCTTCCGCGACATGGATCGCGCCGCCGAGCGCGTCGCCGATGCCGTCCAGCGCGGCGAGCAGGTCACCGTGTTCGGCGATTATGACGTCGACGGCGCAACCTCCGCCGCCCTGCTGATCCGCCTGCTGCGCGATCTCGGCCTCGATCCCAAAGCCTATATCCCCGACCGGCTGATGGAGGGCTATGGTCCCTCGGGCGAGGCGCTGGTGCGGCTGAAGCGCGACGGCGCCGACCTCATCGTCACCGTCGATTGCGGCGCGATGGCCTATGACGCGCTGGCTGAGGCCAAGGCCGTCGGCGCCGAGGTGATCGTCGTCGACCACCATAAATGCGCCTCCGAACTCCCGGTCGCACTCGCACTGGTCAACCCCAACCGCCTCGACGAGGATGAAGGGGCGGCCCACGGCCACCTCGCCGCCGTCGGCGTTGCCTGGCTGCTCGGCGCGGCATTGGTCCGCGTCCTGCGCGCGCGCGGCTTCTTCGCCAATCGCGCCGAACCGCGCCTGCTCGACCTGCTCGACCTCGTCGCGCTCGGCACTGTTGCCGATGTCGCGCAGCTCAAGGGGCTCAACCGCGCCTTCGTAGCGCAGGGCCTCAAGGTCATGGCCCAGCGCCGCAACATTGGCATGAACGCGCTGATCGAAGCCAGCCGCCTGACCCGCGCCCCGACCTGCACCGATCTCGGCTTCGCGCTCGGCCCGCGCATCAATGCCGGCGGCCGCGTCGGCAAATCGGACCTCGGCGTCCGCCTGTTGACCACCGAAGACATGGACGAAGCGCGCACCATCGCGCAGGAACTCGACCGCCTGAACGAGGAGCGCCGCGCGATCGAGGCAGAGGTCCAGCAGTCGGCCGAAGCCATGGACTGCGACGGCGCGGTCGCCGTCGTCGCCGCGCGTGGCTGGCACCCGGGCGTGATCGGCATCGTCGCGGGCCGGCTCAAGGAAAAGCATGGCCGCCCGGCGATCGTCATCGCGATCGGCGAGGATGGCATCGGCAAAGGCTCGGGCCGCTCGATCTCCGGCGTCGATCTCGGCGCGGCGATCATCGCTGCCAAGGAAGCGGGCCTGCTGATCGCGGGCGGTGGTCATGCAATGGCGGCGGGCGTCACCGTCGCGGAGGATCAGATTCCGGCGTTCGTCGCGTTCCTCAACACCAAGCTGGCCGAAGCGGTCGAGCGCGCCTCCGAATCGCGCGCGCTGCTGCTCGATGCCGTGCTCGCACCCGGCGGAGTCAATCCGCAGCTGGTCGAGGCGATGGAGGCCGGCGGCCCCTATGGCATGGGCTGGCCCGCGCCGCGCGTCGTCGCCGGACCGGTGCGGCTGATCAAGTGCGACGTGGTCGGCAACGGCCATGTCCGCGCGATCGTCGCGGGCGATGACGGGCGCAGTATCAAGGCGATGGCCTTCCGCGCCGCCGACACCCCGCTCGGCCTCGCCCTGCTCGGTGCCCCGCGCGACCGCCGCCTGTGGATCGCGGGTCGCGCAAAGATCGACGACTGGGGCCCGCGCCCCGCGGCGGAAATTCATCTCGACGATGCCGCCTGGGCGGATTGATCGGTACGATTCGCCCTTGACCGCGGCGACGGCTTTGCCTAACCGGCGCCCTCGCCTTCACGGCCCCTTCGTCTAGCGGTTAGGACGCGGCCCTTTCACGGCTGAAACACGGGTTCGATTCCCGTAGGGGTCACCAAGTCTTTTCAAAGACTTAGCGGAAATTTACGCCGATTTTCAGGCGATTTCTCTCATATTTCTCTCAAATAGATTCCGGGACGCCGGGGGATTGCGTCGGAATCGATTGCGAGATCACATCGCCTGAAGTCGGATGAGCACGGCTCTCTGACCCGTGAGTCGTCTGAAGCTCAAAGGGTGGACAGGACGACGTAGGCACCGACCGCAACAACGACGCCCGCGAATCCCTTTTCAAGGACACCCTTGCGGGCGGCGAACAAACGCCCCAGCCAGATGCCGAAGATCGTTCCGCCCACGCCGCCGGCCACCAGCAGCGCGGTCACCGTCCAGTCGACCAGCCCGGATGCGGCATAGGAAGTGGCGGTCGTCAGGCCAAGCGCACTGACGACGACCAGCGACGTGCCGATGGCGTAGGGCAAAGGCATCGCTGTCGCGAGCATCAGTCCCGGCACGATCAGAAAACCGCCTCCGATCCCAAAGAAGCCGGCGGCGAGCCCTACGGTGAGCCCGATCGGCACGAGTCGCGGCAGGAGTGTTGCGGCGCTTTCGCGCGTGAGGCGCACGTCAGGCACCTCGGCGGCTCTCCGCCTGCGGAGCATCGACAGGCCCACGCCGACCATCAGCAGCCCAAAGAGCGAGAGCAACCGCTCGCCGTCGATTGCCTTGCCCAGTTCGGCGCCGAGTGCCGCACCGATCATCCCGGATGCGGCGAACACGGCGGCGCAACGCCACTTCACCCGGCCGGCGCGGGCGTGTCCTGCTAGGCTGGCAAGCGCGTTCGCCGTCACCGCGACGGCGGCCGTGCCGATCGCTGCGTGTGCCGAACCGATGCCGACCACGTAGACCAGGAGCGGCACCGCGAGGATAGATCCGCCGCCGCCGACAAGGCCGAGCACGAGGCCGACCAGTCCGCCCGATGCCAGCGCCGCAACGATCGAGAGGGCGCCCATCGGTGCCTCAGGCGGCCGCGCGCCGATTCCAGGGCATGACGCGAAGCAGGTTCGCCATGCCACACCAGCCCGTAGTACCGGCGAACATCAGCCCCACGCCGACGAAGGCGGACAGCCCGAAGAATCCCGGTGCAACCAACCACCCGAGCAGGACGCCAGCGAGCACCAGAGCGCCAGCGGTGATCTGCACCTGCCGCATGATCTCCAGCGGCTGTCTGCGATCGGCGACGGTCGCGAAGCCGGCGCGCCGCCAGTTATCGATCCCCCCTTCGAGAAGGTAGGCGGGCGCACCGGCGGCGGCCGCCTGAAGCTGCGCCGCGTTGGCTGCCGTCCGCATGCAAGAACGGCAATGAAATATGACAGGACGGCCGTCGGCCGCCAGGTCGCTGATCCGCGCGAGCGGCAGGTTGAGCGCGCCGGGGATGCGCTCGCGCGCATGTTCGTCGGCGTCGCGGATATCGACCAAGCGTGCGCCGGTCTCGATCGCCGCACGCGCCGCAGTCGGGGACAGGGTCTCCATGTCATCAATCCTTGCAGAAGAGCTGGTAAAGTGTGGTGAGCAGCGTCTCGACGCGCGGATCGGCGATCCGATACCAAAGCGTCTGGCTGTCGCGCCGGAAAGCGATGAGCCCCTCGTCGCGCATCTTTGCGAGATGCTGCGAGCAGGCCGACTGCGACAACCCGACATCGCTGGCGAGGTCGCGCACCGTCACCTCGCCATGCTCGACGAGCTTGCAAAGCAGCATCAGTCGGCGGGCATTGCCGATCGCCTTCAGTGTGTCGGCAACCTGCCCGGCCTTCGCCTCGAACGTCGCCAAGTCCATGGGCGGCTTGAGCATCATCGTTACTCCGTTAGGTATTGCTAATTTAGTATATGCTAATATATAGTCAAGCCAAACGGAGGACGATTATGACCCGGCCCCATATTGAGGCTTTTTTCGACGAGCCGACGAACACGATCAGCTACCTCGTCGGTGACCCCACCACTCGCACCGCCGCCATCATCGACCCGGTGCTCGACTTCGATCTGGCCAGTGGTGTTGCTGACACGCGCTCGGCGGAACGCATCCTTGCGTTCGCAAGCGATCAGGATTGGCGCGTCGAGATGGTGCTGGAGACGCACGCGCACGCCGACCATCTGTCAGCCGCTCCGTTCATCAAGGCTCACACCGATGCATGGATCGGCATCGGCACGCATATTCGCGACGTGCAGCGCATCTTCCGCCCGGTTTTCGCCATGACCGATCTGAAGACCGACGGCTCCGATTTCGATCGGCTGTTCGAGGACGGCGATCGTTTCGCGATCGGCGCGCTGGAGGTGGAAGTGCTGCATGTTCCGGGGCACACGCCGGCGGACATCGCTTATCGGATCGGCGACACGGCCTTCGTCGGCGACACGCTGTTCATGCCCGACTATGGCACAGCGCGGGCCGACTTCCCCGGTGGCGATGCGCGCACGTTGTACCGGTCCATTCAGCGCCTGCTGTCGTTGCCCGACGACACACACTTGTTCATGTGCCACGACTACAAGGCGCCAGGCCGGGACGAGTATTGCTGGGAGACCACGGTGCGAGAACAGCGCATGGCCAGTGTCCATGTGCACGATGGCGTGACCGAGGATGCGTTCGTCGCGATGCGTGAGCAACGCGATGCCGGACTTGCGGTGCCGAAGCTGCTGCTACCCTCGATTCAGGTCAACATTCGCGCGGGACGGTTCCACGAGGCGGAGGCAAACGGCGTGACTTACCTGCGGATACCGGTGAAGTGGCAAGGCCATGCAGGTTAAGCCGGGCCAATAAACGGAGCCGTCTAGCCCAGCTCGGCGCGGCAGCTTCTGGCGATCGACCGAGAACCGAAGTTCGAAGCCGAAAGCGGTCAGATTGGCAGCGTCAACTGGTCCATATCCAGGCTGGGCTCAGTGTGATGTAGCCGATCGACGATCGCGCGCGCCAACTCCTCCGCAGCCTCCGCACGCAATCGATCATTCGGCATCGTGATCCCGACGCGCGCCCATCCTGGCGCGGCAAGGATGGCGGATGAGATGGCGGCACGCGAGGGCTCTGGGGCGAATCGTTCCATGCCGAAGAAATGGCACAAAACAAGAACAAATGGAACGAGTGTCTCGCCGCCTGCCTATGGGAACGCGACGGACCGAGGCCGCTACCCGGTCGGCAAATCTCGGTCTACGATCCTCCGCCGCACCGTCTCCCGCAAACTGGCGACGATGATCAGCGTGCTCCGTCGGTCCTTCGCGATCTGGATTTCGCCACAAGCGATCAGCTCGTAGATCCTCGATCGGCTCAGCCCGGTCATGGCAACGGCGGTGGGGATGCGAACGCTGATCGGCTCGATCGACCCGTTTGCGGGGTATCTCTCATCCAGGCTGGCGGTGCCCATGGCGGTCACTTCCCACCCGACCGGGCTTTCGCGAAGGCCCGGTCGCTGTCGAGGAAGGCGGTCAGCATGGACGGGATCAGGTCGGCGACGGCCTCTTCCTGGCTATAGGCCTCCTTGTAGAGCGCTGCGTATCGCGTGAGATCGGCGAAGAGGTGCGGGGGCACCTGGATGCTGATCTTCACCGGGGTGCGGTCGGGAAGCCGCGGAAGACGTAGGTCCGCCATCGCCATTACTCCATCCAGGGTTTCAGGATCAGGTCGTGATGCACCAGCAGCCGGACGGGTGCGCCCGGGCGAATGGTGATCGTCGGTTGGATCTGCAGATTCCGCGAAGTGAGTTGATCGCCGGCGCGCGAGACGCTTTGCTGGGTCGACTGCCTCACGGCCTGGACCAGATCGCTCTCACCGCTGAACTGCAATTCCGAACCAACGCCGAGCAGGGTCGACAGCACCACGCCCTTGAGCAGCGCCCAGGTATGGAAATCGACCTTGTCGGCTAGCCCGGCATAGCCCGACGGATCGGTGGCCGGCGCGTTGTCCAGGCGGATCGAACTACCGTCGGGGAAGATGATCCGCTGCCATACGACCAGTGCCCGCCATTGCCCGAACGCGACGACGTTGTCGTATGCGCCGATGAGCCGGGCACCCTGCGGTACCAGCAGGATATTGCCAGTCGCGCTGTCGAAGACCCGCTCGGTTACTTGCGCGGTCACGAGACCCGGCAGGTCCGATCTCAGGCCGGTGATCAGGCTTGCCGAGATCACGCTGCCCGTAGACAGGGTGAACGGCGATGGACGCGGCGTCACCGCATGCGGGTTGATGTCGGCAGCATTGCCGGGGGTACGGATAAAATCGGCTTTGCGCTCCTGGCCGTTGGGATCGCGCTCGGCATCGACTGCGACCTTGGCGATCTGTTCACCAGACCGCGGCGGTCCCGGCGTCGGACCCGCCGGCATCGGTCCGCCCTGCGCTTGCTGGCCGGCGGTCTGGATCAGCAATCCGGATTCACGCGCCGCCTTGAGTTCCGCAGCCCGGCGCTGGCGGGCGTCGTCGGCGGTTTGCGGTACTGCCGATACCGGCGGAACTGGTGGTATCCCCTCGCCAGCAAGCTGGCGCTGACGATCGAGGATGGGTTTGCCCAAATCTCCGGGCAGCGGCGGCCCCAGCTTCGGCACTGTATCGTAGCTCGCCGGCAGCGCGCCCAGTGTATCGGTCGGCGCCTTGGCCGCGAGGTTCTTGTCGTCGCCGTCCGCGGCGAGATGCAGCGCGCGAGGCTCGAGCGCGAACCAAGCCGTGCCGACGACGCCGGCGACGGCGATCGCGGCGAGCGACACGATCACGCCGCGCTTAAAGCGGATCGCGCGTCCGGGCCGGGCGCGCAGCACCAGGGTCTCGGGATCCACCTTCGGCGACCTCATGGAAGCGGCGCCGTCGGGCGCCTCAGCGATTTCTGCAGTCACGACGCTCTCCCCTTCGTCCGACCGCGGCGCCCGGCTTCATCGATGCGGGTAAGCCGGACGATCTCCTGGCGCTTGGCGCCGAGGCGGAGCTCGGCAACGTCGAAGATCCTGTCGACCACATAATAGCGTCCGCGCAGGCGGTAGTTGACCAGCTGCGCCTCGCCCTTCGCGCCAACGAGGAACAGCGGCGGCGCTTCCCCGACCGCCAGGCTCGCAGGAAACTCGATATAGGTCTGCCTGCCGTCGTCGAACGCGCGCAACGGCCGCCATCGCGGCGTATCCCCGGAGATGGCATAGTTGAAATGGAGCTGATCGACGTCGAGTCCGGCGGCCACCGGGGTAGCCGCAGCCGCCGCTTCCTCGGTTCGCTGGATCGCCAGCAACGCATCCTGCGGATAGGTCCAGCTCAGCGCCGACATGCCGACGCTGCGCGCGCTGGTGAGCGCGAGATGATAGGTCCGCCGATCCGTGGTGATGACGAGATTGGTGGAGAGACCCGCAGCATAGGGCTTCACGAGGATATGGACGCGCTTGCTGCCACCTGCGCCGCTCGTGGTATCGCCGATCACCCAGCGCGCCGTGTCGCCGCTCGCCACCGCGCCCAGCACCTCACCGGGCTCAAGCACGATGTCGGTCACGCGTTCCGGCGTGGTGTAGACCTGATAGATCGCGCCTTCGGCATAGGGCATGACCGCAGCGGCATTGAGAAAGGCCAGCGGAGACGGTTCGCGCGTTGCGGCCCGGTTTGCCGCGGCGATCGTCGATGTCGTCCGCTGGGGAGCATTGGCGGCGCTTGAACGCTGCGCAAAGGTGCTGGTGGGTACGATCAAGACAATCGCCACCGCAAACAGCGTGGGCAAGTTGCTGGGGCGTTTCATTGCCGATTCTCCGGATTGGCAGGGATTGGGCTCGCCGAGGCGGCGCCATCAGTCGCGGCGGTGATCGAAACTTCGGGGGCCGGTTGCACCGGGCGCGCGGCTGCTCGCGACGAGACCGCCGGGTTGGCCGCCGGCTCGATCTCGCGGCTCCAGTCGATCGCATCGACATAGAGGCCGAGCGGATTCTTGCGCAGCACCTCCGCCGATGCGGGCGGCTTGAGCTTGACGGTCAGGATGCCGGTCCAGTGCGAGGTTCCCGCCTGCGCGCCCCGGTCGAAGGCGGTCTCGATCCACTTCACCTGAAATGACTGATCCGACGCACGGACCACGCTCGTGACCTGAACCGATACCGTCTTTTGGCCAATGGCACCGAACGGGTTCGCCGACCGCGCATAGTCACCGAGGAACACCGCGCCACGCTGGCTGGCGAAGTCATAGGCCGATAGCCAGTCGCGCCGCATCAGCACCGGGTCGAGCGAGACTGAGCGCACCTTCTCGATGAAGCGGGCCAGATGCCAGGAGATCTGGGGGTCCGTAGGGCGATGCCCAGCCTCGGCTTCGCTGATCGCGCGTGCCTCGCCGAGGCGATCGACCTCGACGACATAGGGCGTCACCCGACTCTGCAGCGACTGCCATATCAGCGCGCCCGACATGGCCGTAGTGAGCGCCAGTCCGCCAAAGGCCATCAGCCGCCAATTGCGCGCCTGGACGCGCGCCGATCCGATCCGCTCGTCCCAGAGCTGGCCGGCACGATGAAAGGGCGTGTCGGGTTCGGGCGTTCGCCCGTAGCGCTGGACGCTTCGCTTGAAGAGCATCGCTCAGTCCTCCTTTTCCTTGATGTCAGGGGTTGCCGACGCGCCGCCGCGATCGCCCTCGCGCAGGGTGTGGGCGACGACCTGGCGATGATGGCGCGCATCCTGCTGGCGGCGCAGTGCCTGCGCCCAGGCCGGCTGGTGCTCGGCGGCCTGATCGGATCCGCTGGTGGCGGGCGTCTGCCGGTGGGCAAGCGCGTCGAAAGCTGCCTGGCGACCCGAAGCCGCGGCCTCGCCGATACCGAAAGCCCCGGCGGCGCGATTGCGCAATGCGCTGCCCGCCGCGCTCGCAACCCCCTTGAGCCCGGTGCCGACGCTGGTGGAGCCCGTGCTCTCCTGGCCGAGCTTGTAGGCAGTCGACGCTGCCGAGCCCATCGATGTGCCAGCACGGACCGCACCCAGAGCGGCCCCTCCGATGGCACGTCCACCGGCAAGGGCGGCACCACCACCCAGCGCAACGACGCCGGCGGCACCGAGCGCCGTGCCGGCGACCGCGCCGGCGCCGAGCTGAGGCGCACCGGAGACCAGGCCGGTCGCAATGCTCGGACCGAAAATGCCGAGTCCGAACAAGGTGAGTGCGGCGAGCGCCAGGCTCATCGCCTTCCCGATATCGGGCTCCTGACCCTGTAGGGATCCGACGAAATCGTTGAAGTAGTTCGAACCGATCCCAACGATAACGGCGAGCACCATCACCTTGATGCCTGAGCTGACAACGCTTCCCAGCACGCGCTCGGCGAGGAAGCTGGTGCGGTTCCACAACGCGAAGGGCACCAGCACGAAGCCGGCCAAGGTGGTCAGCTTGAACTCCAGGATCGTGATGAACAGCTGGATCGCGAGGATGAAGAACGACAGGATCACCAGCACCCAGGCGAAGAGCAGCACAGCGATCGTCAGGAAATTGTCGAAGAAGGTCGTGAAGCCGAGAAGCTGCGAGACCTGCTCGAGCAGCGGCCAGGCAGCGGAGAATCCCGTTCCGGCCAGCCTGCCCGGCTTGAGCAGATCGTCGGCCGAGATGGTGCCGCCGCCCGCGGTCAGCCCGGCCGCAGCGAACGAGTTGAACACGATCGTCGCGAGGGTTGGGAAGCTGTTCAGGATGAAGGCGAACGCGCCAACATAGAGGATCTTCTTAAGGAAGCGCCCCATCACATCCTGTTCGCCGCCCAGCGCCCAGAACAGGCCCGCCAGCGTGATGTCGATGCCGATCAGCGTCGCCGCCAGAAAATGGACATCGCCGCCCAGCAAGCCGAACCCGCTGTCGATGTAGCGAATGAACGCCTGCAGGAACTGGTCGATGACGTTGAGGTCGGTCATGGTCATTTCCTGTCGGCGGGGAGAAGTCCCGCGGAGCGCGCTCGGGGAACCGGAGACGCGCCCCGCGGGGTGACGGCGAACCGAGGGCAGCGCCCGCCGTCACGCTCGGACGGGAGGCCCCTAGCGAGGGTGGTAGGCCGTGCCGTTGCCGAGGAACTTTCGAGTGGCGGCCTGCGCCTCGGCCTGGGCCTGAGCGCGGCGCGACGCTTCGAGCGTCTCGACACGGTACTGCGCCGCCATCATGTTCTGGATCTGGAACTGCTGCTTGGCGGTGAGCGCCAGCAACTGGTTGGTCGCCTGTTGCGCCTGGAGTCCGCCCTCGGCGCCCTGGCTCTTCGCCACGATCGCGGCGAGCGCCTGTGCATCGGCAGCGACATTGCCGACAACCTGCGCCTGCACCTGCATCGTCCGATTGAACGCGGCGACCGAGGTGTCGAGGCGAGTCCGGGCACCGACGACAAGATCGTTGGTGGTCAGCGCCTGGTCGAAGCTCTGCGGAAACAGCCGCCGGAACTCGCTGTCGACATTATCGACCCGAAAGCCGATCCCTTGCGCCTGGCCCATCAGCCGGTCGATCTGCTGTAGTGTCCGGGTCAGCGCCTGGAGTTCGGGGAAGTCGATCCGGCTCAGATTCTTCGCCTGGTTCGTCAGCATCGTTGCCTGGTTCTGGAGCGATTGAATCTGGTTGTTGATTTGCTGGAGCGTTCGCGCCGCAGTGAGCAGGTTCTGCGAATAGTTCGACGGATCGAACACGGTGATCTGCGCCCGCGCCGGCGGCGCATGTAGCGCCATGCCGAGCGAACCGGCGCTGCCGAGCGCGAGCGCTGTGGCGACGAGATACTTCGAGAAGTGTCGGCGGAGGTTTCGCTGGGACATGGGTGTTCTCCTTTCGGTTAGAGGGTCAGCGAACCGGGGGAATGAAGTCGCCGAGCAGCGCGGCGGCCCATGCGAGGTCGCGCGAGGCGAGGAATTCGGCGGCGAAGGCGCTTGCGCCACGTTCGGTGAGCAGCGCATCGATCTGCTGCTGGCTGTCCGGATCAGAGGCGCCGCAGAGGGTGAGCGCGATCGGTCCCAGGCCGAGCTCGAACAGGCGATTTCCGCGGGCGGACTGGAGATAGTAATGCCGCTTGGGCGTAGCCCGCGCGACGAGCTCGATCTGCCGCGCATTGAGTCCGAAGCGCTGATAAGCGGCCTGGCTCTGCGGCTCGATCGCCCGGTCGTTGGGAAGCAGGATGCGCTGCGGGCAGCTCTCGATGATCGCGGGCGCGATGCTGCTGTCGGCGATATCGGCCAGGCTCTGCGTCGCGAACAGCACCGCGACGTTCTTCTTGCGCAGCGTCTTCAGCCATTCGCGGATGCGCGCGGCGAACAGCGGATGGTCGAGGAAGATCCAGGCCTCGTCGAGGATCAGCAGCGTCGGACGACCGTCGAAGCGCTCCTCAAGCCGGTGGAACAGATAGGTCAGGACCGGTGCGACCACACCCGACTGGGCCATCAGCGCCTCGGTCTCGAAGCATTGGATATCGGAGAGCGCCAGCGCCTGTTCGGCAGCATCGAGCAGCCGGCCATAAGGGCCATCGAGCGTATAGGCGGTCAGCGCGGTCCGCAGTGCATTCGACTGGAGCAGCAGCGTAAACCCCGTCAGCGTCCGCTCCTCGACCGGTGCTGAGGCGAGCGAGCCCAGCGCCGACCAGACCGCTTCCTTGACCTCCGGGGTGACGAGGACCTTCTCGTGCGCGAGCAGCGCTGCAATCCATTCCGCCGCCCAGCTACGCTCATCGGTATCGTCGATCTTCCGCAGCGGCTGAAAGGCGAGCCCACTTCCTCCGTCCTTCCCTGCGCCGCTTCCCAAGCCGAGCGCGTGATGCGCGCCGCCCATAGCGAGCACCGCGGCGCGTGCGGAAAAGCCCTTGTCGAAGATGTAGAGCTGGGCACTCGGATAGCGCCGGAACTGCAGCGCGATCAGCGCCAACAGCACCGACTTGCCCGCGCCGGTCGGCCCCACCACCAGCATATGGCCGACATCCCCGACATGGGTCGATAAGCGGAACGGCGTCGTGCCCGCGGTCTGAGCGACCAGTAGCGGCGGCCCGCCGAGATGGGCATTGGTGACCGGCCCCGCCCAGATCGCCGAGAGCGGCATCAGATGGGCGAGATTGAGGGTATGGACCAGCGGCTGCCGGACATTGGCATAGGTGTGGCCGGGCAGTGAGGACAGCCATGCCTCAACCGCGTTGACGCCCTCGCGCACGCAGGTGAAGCCGAGGCCGTTGACGATCCGCTCGACCGCGCGGACCTTCTCGTCGGCGCGCATACGGTCCACGTCCGAGACGGTGATCGTGACGGTCAGATAGCCGAACGCGACATAATCTGCGCCGAGCGCCTGCAAAGCCTGGTCGGCGTCGACAACCTTGTTGTCAGCGTCGCTATCGAGCAGCTGCGCCGGCTGATTGTACATCACCTCGCGCAGCATCGCGGTGATCGACTTGCGCTTGTTGAACCATTGGCGCCGGATCCTGGTCAGCGCCTTGGTCGCGTCGGTCTTGTCGAGCGCGATGAAGCGGGTGACCCAGCGATAGCCAAAGTCCGAGGCGTTCAGCGCGTCGAGGATTCCCGGACGGCTCATATTGGGGAAGCCGAGCACGGTGATGGTACGCAGATGCCGGTCGCCGAGCTTCGGCTCCAGCCCACCGACCAGTGGCGTATCGGCGAGCAGCCCGTCGAGATACATCGGCGTCTCGGGCACCGCGACCGGCTGGCAGCGGGTCGAAATGCAGGCATGAAGATATGCAAGCGTCTCCTCGGAGGAGAGCCCGCGTACCTCAGGCATGAAGCCCGCGAAGAGATCGAGCACACGGTCGGTCTCCGCGATGAAGCCGGCCAGCGCCATGCGCCAGTCGCGACCATCGACCTCTTCGTTGCGCTCGACCAGCGACCGGCCGGCAGCATCGCTCGCATCGGCCGGCGGCAGGAAGGTGAGCGTCAGGTGATAGTGGCTTTCATAATGCGCGCCCTCTGCTTCGAAGGTGGCGCGGCGCTCCTCGTCGACCAGCCAGGAAGCGGCATCGGGAAAGGCGCTCGCCGGATAGGCGAGCGCCTCGACACGCTCGGCCTCGAAGAACAGGGCCCAGCCCGATCCGAACCGCTTGAGCACATTGTTGGCGCGGGCGCAGGCGCCGACCAGTTCGGCCTCGGTCGCGCTTTCCAGATCCGGCCCGCGGAAGCGAAGCGTGCGCTGAAAGCTGCCGTCCTTGTTGAGCACTACGCCCGGTGCGACGAGCGCTGCCCAAGGGAGATGATCGGCGAGCCGGTCGGCGCACTGGCGATATTCGCGCAAGCTCAGCATGCGAGATAGCTCCTCTGGCGGAGATGGCGGAGCAGGACCGGCGCGAAGTCCGGGTCGCGGCGCGCTGCGAACACCGCGACGCTGTGCCCGACCGCCCAGAGGGCAAGCCCGACCAGCCATTGCTGGAGGCCAAGCCCGATCGCTGCGGCGATCGTGCCGTTGACGATCGCCAGCCCGCGCGGCGCGCCGCCGAGCAGGATGGGCTGCCCGAGGCTGCCATGGATCGCTGCCTCAAACCCTTCGATGTGATGGCCGACGCGAGTCGACATCAGACCAGCGCCCCGCCGCCGAAGCTGAAGAAGCTCAGGAAGAAGGAGGAGGCGGCGAACGCGATCGACAGGCCGAACACGATCTGGATGAGCCGGCGAAAGCCGCCCGAGGTCTCGCCGAACGCGAGTGTCAGGCCGGTGGTGATGATCACCATCACCGCGATGATCTTGGCGACCGGCCCCTGGACCGATTCGAGCACCTGCTGGAGCGGCTGCTCCCAGGGCATGCCGGAGCCACTCGCGAGGGCCGGCGCGGAAACGGCGATCGCCAGCCCGAAGGCAAGCGCAGCTAAGGGGAGCGGAGGGCGGCAAGATACGGACAGGCGCATGGTCAATCTCCTTGAGGTGCGCGGGCGAAATCGAGGGGGTGGTCGAAAAGAGCGTAGTCGCCGTCAGGATCGAGGCCGGCGACGCGTGCGAGCGTGTCCACCCGGCGAGCCGAACCCCGCCCGGCGATGAACACGACCAGATCGATCGCATCGGCGATCAACCGGCGGGGCACGGTGACCACGGCTTCCTGGATCAGTTGCTCGATGCGCAGCAGCGCGGAGGCTGCGCTATTGGCATGGACGGTAGCGATTCCGCCGGGGTGGCCGGTGTTCCAAGCCTTGAGCATATCGAGCGCCTCGCCGCCGCGTACCTCGCCGACGATGATGCGGTCGGGCCGCAGGCGCAGCGTCGAGCGGACCAGATCAGCCATGGTGACATGGCCGGCGCGGGTGCGCAGCGCGACGGTATCGGGCGCAGGCGACTGCAACTCGCGCGTGTCCTCGATCAGGATCACCCGCTCGTCTAGATGCGCCATTTCGCCGAGCAGCGCGTTGGCCAGCGTCGTCTTGCCCGAACTGGTGCCGCCGGCGACGAGGATGTTGCGGCGTTCGACCACAGCCAGCGACAGCAGGCGCGCCATCTCGGCCGACATGATCTCGTCAGCGACATAGTCGAGCAGCGTGTAGATGCGAATCGCCGGCTTGCGGATCGAGAAGCAGGGCGCGAGGCTGACCGGGGGCAGCACGCCTTCGAACCGCTCGCCAGCGCCTTCGCCATGCGGCGGCAGCTCGGCCGAGACGATCGGCGACGCAGCATGCACCTCAATACGGGCGTGGCTGGCGACGAGCCGAATAATGCGCTCGACCTGGGCCGGCTCGAAGCGGATGCCGGTATCGGTCCGCCCTTCGCCCAGCCGATCGAGCCGCAGCGCGCCATCCGGGTTTATCATCACCTCGAGTACGAGCGGGTCGGCGAGGGCTGCGGCGATAGCTGGCCCCATCGCAGTGCGCAGCATCGCGCGGCGCCGGCCTTCCGACACGGTATCGGCCGCGCCGCTCACGACCCCTTCTCCAATGGCTCGGTGGGGCCGAGGGTGCGCCTGCCGCTGGCAAGTTGGCGTCCGACCTGGCCGACAAATTTCTCGAACCGCTCGAGCCCGATCGCGAGCGCCGCGCTGTCGGCCTCGGGCAAGGGCGCCGTGACCAGCAGCTGGTAGCGCACGAACAGCGCAAGGCTCTCAAGCACCACGTCGATGTCGCGGCGGACCAAACCGATCTCGCGCGACATGCGGTCGAGCCGGACCTTGAGCAGGTCATCGACCTCCTTTGAACCGTGCCGCGCGAGCCAGCTCGCCAATGCGTCGTTGACCAGCCGAGACTTGTTCGCGCCGGGACTGGCGGCGAGTGCTTCGAGCGCTTCGCTGAGCTCGCGATCAATATAGAGGTTCTGGCGGACCTTCATCGTCAGAGCCCCGGAATGAGGTCGCGATGCGCGCCCTCGTTGATGCCATAGGCGCGCGCCGCCGGGGTCAGCCCCTGCGCCTGCTCCATCGCGCGCTTGTCCGCGGCAACATTGTCGTCGTCGTCCGGCGCGACCTGCACGGCCTGGTCCGCCTCGACAGAATGGGCCGTGCCCTCCTGGGCGAGGCCGGGATGCCGCTGTTGCTGCATGCCGCCATCATCTCCGGCATCGGTCAGATCCGCGGCGAGCTCGAGCCGCGCGTCGGGGAACCGCGCGAACCGGCCCCAGTCGTTCGATCGCTGGCGGGGGCGGTCGCCATAGACACCATCGGCGAGAACCGGTGCCGGCTGCACCCGACCGCTGAAATTACGGTCCTCGAAATAGCGCAGTTTGGTCGCGCGGACCGGCGCGAGCCCGGAGAGCAACACCAGCTCATCGGTCGCCGGCAGCTGCATGACCTCGCCGGGCGTCAGCAGGGCACGGGCGGTTTCCTGGCGGCTGACCATGACATGCGCGAGCCAGGGTGCGAGCCGATGGCCGGCATAATTGCGCATCGCGCGCTGCTCGGTGGCGGTACCGAGCGCGTCGGAAATACGCTTGGCGGTGCGCTCGTCGTTGGTCGCGAAGGCGACGCGGACATGGCAATTGTCGAGGATCGAATTGTGCTCGCCATAGGCCTTTTCGATCTGGTTGAGGCTCTGGGCGATCAGGAAGGCGCGGATGCCGTAGCCGGCCATGAAGGCGAGACTCGTCTCGAAGAAGTCGAGCCGGCCCAGCGCCGGGAACTCGTCGAGCATCATCAGCAGCTGGTGCCGGCGCGTCGTAGCGTCCCGCTGCTCGAGCCGCTCGGTCAGACGGCGGCCGATCTGGTTGAGCACGAGGCGGACGAGTGGCTTGGTGCGGCTGATGTCCGAGGGCGGAATGACCAGGTACAGCGAGACCGGCCGCTCGCCATCGATCAGGTCGGCGATTCGCCAGTCGCAGCGTGAAGTGACCTCGGCAACGGTCGGGTCACGGTAGATGCCGAGGAACGACATCGCGGTCGACAACACGCCCGAGCGCTCATTCTCGCTCTTGTTGAGCAGTTCGCGCGCGGCCGAGGCGATGACCGGATGGACGCGCGGCGTCTCAGGAGTGCCGAGATGGTTGGTCGACATCATCCGCCGAAGCGTCGCGACGAAGCTGCGCTGCGGATCGGACAGGAAAGTCGCGACGCGGGCGAGCGTCTTCTCCTCCTCGGCATAGAGGATATGGAGGATCGCCCCGACCAGCAGCGCATGGCTCGTTTTTTCCCAGTGGTTTCGCCGCTCGAGCGCCCCCTCAGGATCGACCAGGATGTCGGCGATGTTCTGGACGTCGCGCACTTCGTCGGCGCCGCGGCGGACCTCGAGCAGCGGATTGTAGCGCGCCGAGCGCGGGTCGGTGGGGTTGAACAGCAGACAATGCGAGAAGCGCGACCGCCAGCCGGCGGTCAGCGTCCAATTCTCGCCCTTGATGTCGTGGACCACCGTCGAGCCGGTCCAGGACAGCAGAGTCGGCACGACCAGGCCGACGCCTTTGCCAGACCGGGTCGGCGCGAACGCCATGACGTGCTCGGGGCCGTCGTGACGCAGATACTGGCCGCCGAGCCGACCGAGCAGCACGCCGCGGTCGCGGTACAGCCCCGCGCGCTCGATCTCGCCGGGCTTTGCCCAGCGCGCGGAGCCATAAGTGGTGACGTTGCTGCGCTGGCGGGCGCGCCACAGCGACCCGGCTATCGCCGCGCCACAGCCGAGGAAGCCGGAGGCGCCAGCGAGCATGCCCGCCTTGTCGAAGACGTGCGGCGCATAGGCGTCGTAATGATACCACCACGAAAACAGCGCCCAGGGCCGGTAGACCGGGACATCACCGACGATCAGCCAGGGCCGGCCCAGCTCGGGCTGATAGGCCAGCATCGCCGCCGCCCATTGCGTCGCCGCCCACAGGCCCGCGATCACAAGTCCGAAGACGATAAGGATTTGTCCGATCAGCAGCTTGGTGGGGGTCACGAAGAGGCTCCCGCCGGGGGAAATCCCGACGGGCAATGACTCTTCCAACGGCGCTCGAAATTACATGGTGCCCAGCGGCGCTGTGCGGCCAGCTAGGGCTGAGATGACGATGCAGTCATTCGACATATGGCCGGAAGCATTCGACTGATCAAACGCGAAAGGCCGCCCCTCTCGGGACGGCCTTTCCATTGTCATCCGAACGCGGACAGCTCAGCCGAGCCGGACCCCCGCGGTGGAGGTCATGCTCAGAGATTCTGCCGCGCGCGGCGTGCGACAATGAGACATCTGACCACCTCCTTTCCGTTGTTGAACGATAGGAGGGATGTCGGTGGTGCACGGCGCCGTTTCAAGTCAGGGCATTGATCTTGATGGAGTTCTACGACCCAGCCGTGGCGCGCAGCTGCTCCAACCTCTCACGCGAGACCCGCTCGATGATGTCGCGCAGCGCTCGCACGCACGCCAGAATCGCGTTCAGCTCCTCGATCGTAATCTCATAGGCGCTGGAATAGCGGGCTTCGACATAGCCGCGCTTGAGCAACTGGAAGCGCCGACGATCGATGCGGGTATCGCGGGGCCAAGCCTCGATCAGCCGGGGCTCGTTGCCCTCAGCGAGCGAGCGTAGGAACTTGATATTGTGCGAGCGTGGGAAATAGAGGGTCCGCACCAGTAGGAAGCAGACGTAAGCGCGCTCAGTTGCCTGATGCAGGGTGAAGGCTGCGTCCTTCCATTCCTGCTCTCCGATGTAGAACTGCGCGCCCTTGAGAGAGCTGTCGATCTTCTTCAGCCACTCCTCGAAGTACGTCTTCGCCATCTGGTAGGCGTCGGCTTGGGTGAGCGGCATCGGCGTCGCCAGCGGATGGCAGGGCAGCTCGTAGAGGACGATCCCGTCCCGCGCGATGTCGACCCAGAAATACTCGCCGCGCTTGAGCGACTGGTTCACCTCGTCGAGCGAATGCACAATGATGTTGACCGGCCGCGCGATCGCCGCGTCGCGCAGGATGCGATCCTCTGCGATGTACCAGTAATGGGCGATGTCGGTCAGGTCGTCGTGGTTGACGATCACCAGCAGGTCGAAATCGGATTGATAGCCGTTCTCGGGTTCGTCGACCCAATCGGAACGCGCATAGGATCCGAACAGGATGATCTTGAGGATCTTGCCGTTCTTACGGCTCGGCGTTGTAGCCCTGCCGATCGCCTCTTCGAACTCCTCCATCAGGACGCCCTGGACACGCTCCAGCTCGCCCCTTTGCACCTCAGGCAGATGATCCACGTCGTTCTTCATCAAGGGAATCTTCGGCGAGCGCGGGCGGAATGGCAAGCGCGGGTTGGCACCGCAATCGTTTGAACGATAGGAAGAGCCCGTTCGGCGGCGTCGGATGGCCCTCATGGGCGCGCGTCTCAAGCGCGTTTCTCAACTTCCGGGGCCGCCGGACACCCCAGGTAGGTTTGCGCGAACGCGATGGCGACTACTGGCTGTGAGTCGTCTGGCGGCTTTCGGGGACGAGAGCGCGTTAGCCGTGTCGCCAAACATGCTGACATGGACTTGGCGTGAGCAGTTGCCTTGGGGAGATCGATGAAGCGTTGCGTGCCCCCTTGGCGCCGGCTCAGCCACCGCGGTTAGGATGCCGGGGCTGACCTAGCCGAGGTCCCCGACGCATTGCAGCGCGCTAGTCAGGCTATTCGACGGGGATCAGCAATACGCAGACGTCATCTTTAGGGGACATGATCGTCGTACGCATCTTGGCGCGGGTCACGCTGACGCGAAAATTCTGGCGGGCCTGAGTCATCGCGCCTGAGTTCACATTGCCGCCAACGATACGATCAGGGTTGCCCACAATTTCGCCTTTGAACCGCTTCGGCCAGCCTTCGAAGATGATGACTTCGTCGAACTGCTTCCCTTTGGCCTTGTGCATGTTCATCACGACGATGCCGGATTCGGGTTTGTGTGCCGTCGCGAAGTGCTCCTGGACGAAGGACTGCCGCGTAATTGGGAGGGCGTTCTTATAGCCGCCGGTTTCGCGCCAATCCTGTGAGAGGCTTTGACGCAGCTGTGTGCCGCGTTCGAGCAGGCGGACATTGCGGGCTTCCTGCGCCACCTCAACAAGCCGCGTGCAGGCGCCAGCTTCAAGGACGGCTCGAACCGCAGCCCAATCGGCATCGGGCTGTCCGGTCAAGGCGATGGCCGTCGCAGCCTGGTGAACCGCGAACGTGGCCTGGAGGACACTGTTACCTGGCGGTGCCTTGCCCTTGGCGAGGCATCCATTCCACTTTTCCAGTGCCGACCTAAAACGCGCGGCGTCGGCCAGATGGCCCTTCGTCGGCGCTGCCCCGCCGCGTCCGTCGAAGAAGCTACAGAGCACGTCGACAAATTCATCCAAACAACCGCTGTGACTGCGCTGTTGCAGGAGGAAGGCGATCACCTCGGCGGCGAGGATCGGGCCTTCCATATCCACCGCCGCTGTATGCGCAATTGGCGGCACATTTCCGAATGGCGCGCGCAGATTGTCAGACACGAGACGCGTCATACGCTTGGTCGGAACCAGGATCGCAAGCGACCAGTCCCGGCGACCCAGCGCGAGGAGCCGTTGCCGCGCCTGAAGAACCTGCGTGACGAGCGACGCATAGGCTTGGTTAGGGTTCGACGCGAACCCCTCATATTCGACGCCCTGATAGGGCTCGTCGCGAAACTTGCCCGTGAGGAGGTGATTGCCGAAGATCGCGATATCGGTGCCTTTGCTCCGGTGATTGTCCCCGGCCAGGTCGTGCTCGGACGGCTTGAACGCCTGCTTGAAGTGGTTCAGCCGCTCCGGATCGGCACCGATAAAATCGAAGATTCGCTGTTCAGGATCGGCCAGCGCGATTAGCGTGCTGCTCTTGCCAATCGCCTCGACCGCGCGCCATTGCTCGGCGCTAGTGTCCTGGAACTCGTCGAGGATGATGAACGGGTACATGGTCGACACAAGCTTGCGGACCTTGGTCGAACCGTGCAGCAAGATGGCCACCCGCTCCGCGAACAGGTCGAAACAGACCTTGCCCTCCTCAGTCGCCAACCGCATGCGCTCGGCCACTTCCAGAGCGGCCTTCTGCGCCTTCTCCTCGTCCGACAACTTGGACGGCGCCTTGAAGCTGCTGCGGATCGCCGACAGCGCGATCGCCTCGTTCGGCGGCGTCAGGATCGTCATCCGCCGCGGAAATCCGACCAAATAGCCGTGCGCCTTGAGGATTCTCCAGAAGAAGGAGTGATAGGTATCGACTTCGATCCGCTTCTTTTCCTCCTTTGTGACCGACTGTTCTTCATCGATCGCCTCGAACACGCGCGAGACGGTCGCACGCGCAAAGCTGAGAAAAAGGATGCGCTGCCCCGGCCTCAGTTTCTCCCGCGCGATCTTCGCTGCCTTCAAGATCGACACGGTGGTCTTGCCCGAGCCAGGACCGCCCACGACGAGCTGATGCCCCTCGGCAGTCAGAACATCCTTTTGCGCCGACGTCAGATCGACCATCGCGCCCTCTAAACGCCCGGTGCGGGGGCAGCGACTTGCCCGCTGTTCCCTGCCGGGGGAGCTGGCGGCACAGGCGGGATCGGCGCCGCAGGCGGCGCGGCCGGTGGATCACAGATCGCCTTCAGCATTATGCAGGCATCGCGGATCCAGGACGGGATTTCGGCCTCGGAGCACTGGCCGAGGAAATCGGCGATGCCCCAGTTGCCCTTTGCCCAGCCGAAATACTCTTTCAGCGCCGCGATCACATTGGCCTTCGGATTCGCATGTTTCGCAAGGATATGCGGCGGCCAGTCGAGCGCGTCGGAGAACCGTTCAAGCGCATCCTGGGTCGTATTCTTGAGGATGAGATCTTCGATCCCCTTTTCCTCGTGCATGAACAGCCGCTCGACCTGGGCTTCGATTGCCGCCTTCGCCGGATCGGTCTGCTTGTCGCAAAGCCCGAACGTCCGCTTGCCGAGACCCTTATACAGCCCGGCGAGATCGGCGATCTGGGACTCGGTGCCCGCATCGATGATGCAGATGCCGAGCGCCTCAAGCGAGGCATAGGTGGCGGGATTTAGCTCCGACAGCCGCCGCGCGGCCACCGGAAAGGCGCTGGCCTCGGTGGCGCCTTCGGCGATCAGCACGCGACGGGACAGGAGGCCTTCGCAGAAACGCGTGCGAAACTCCTGCCGATAGCGCTTGTGCTTTACGCTGTCGGGTAACGCTATCTGCGCTTGAGTGAGCACACCGTCATTGGCCCGCGACAGGATCACGGTCTCGTCGAGCTTGAATTCTTCCAGGACATAGGGCGAGTGCGATGTGACGATCGACTGCGCGGCCAACTTTCGCAGCTCATGCACGATCCGCTTCTGGGCATAGGGAGGGATCGCAGTCTCGACCTCTTCCATGGCGAAGATAACGTTCTGCTTGTCCTCAGCGATCTGCGACAGCATAGCCAACACCAACATGTTTATCGTGCCGGTGCCCTGGCGATAGAAGGGCGCGGCGTGATCGCCATCGCCGGTGGCAATGAAGGCAGTCACGACCTTGCGCAGATGCTCACGCGTGAGATTCGACACCTTGAGGTGCGGCTTCACACCCCATTCGCGCGGTACATATTTCTTCAACGACTTGTCGATGCTGTCGAGCACGCCGGAAATGCCCAGCGCGGGATCACTTGCCACGTCGAAGGCAGCAAGCGTGCCGATCGTGCCCTCCCACATCTGCGGCCGAATTTCCTTCAGCCGCAGGATGATGTCGAGCAGGCTGCCATGCTCCAGGCTCAGCGCGCGCGAGCCGGTGCGCAGAGAGCGCAGGAACAAGAAGCCGCAATGCTGTTTGTCCTTCTTGGAGAACGGTTCGGGCTTATCTCCCTCCGTCAGGCTGCGCGAATAGAAGGTGTTGCCGACAAAATCGTCCTCATCGGAATCGTAGCCGCCGATGAAGGTGACGCGCAGCGCCGCCTTGATGTTCGCTGCATCAACACCCGCCGGGTTGGCCTCGGTGAAGAAATCGCCGGTTTCGACATTGAGCCACTCGATATTGCCGCCGAACCTAGCCTCCTGCTCTTCCGACAGGCCGACTATGGTGACTTCGACGGTGATCTTCGGGGCTTCGGCGACGGGTGCCTCTCCAGACGCATCGGGCACGGCACCCCCCTCCGCGGAGGCTGCGGCCACGGGAAGATATTTGCCCTCAAAAAAATCATGCTCATCGACTGGAGGGCGACGACTCAGTCTATCCGGCCCGAGCGCAAGATCTATTGCTTCCAAGACCGAGGATTTGCCCGTGTTGTTGTCGCCGATGAGCACGGCATGGTCGGGCAGCACCAGATTCGCAGAACTAATGCCCCGGAAATTCTCGATCGATACGGCGTAAATCTTCAAAGCAGCCCCCCGGCGCCATGCCCTTCATCGTTTCACTCGCTGCTTATTTATCCCCGACTCGATGGGGAGGAAAAAGGCGCGAGACGATCATTATCGGCCTGCGATGGCGTTCTGCAAACCGTCAAAACTCTACCGGCAGCTTTTGGGAGTACGCAAAAACTCCTACTCGTCCGATTAAAGGGCGCGAAGCGGACAGAAGGGAATGTCCCCTACTAGCTTTTGCTACTTTCCAGCCTCCGCAGCAGTCGATCCGCGTTTTCGATGCCACTGGCAACTCAGTCGATCACCGGCCCCTGTCGCGCCCGCCCGAACGACCAGCTGACACCGTCACCGCGCATCATCCCCGACACCGGCTTTCCGACCTGCCGCTCCAACACTGGCCGCCAAGGCACCAGCGTGAATTCACGCGACTTCTCGATCAGCGCAAACCGCCCGCTGACCAAGTCAATCCGGCGCCGCACGATGCCCTCAATCCGCGCACCCGGCGCGGGATCGGCAAACGATAGGTCGAGCTCCTCCGACAGCTGTCCAGCAACCCGCAGGAGCTCGCGCCGCTGCAAGGTCGAGAGAAGGTCGGGACGATAGCCCGTTGCGCCTTCCGCTTGCTCGGCCAGACCCTGCGCGATCAGCCATTGCCGGCGGCGATCCTGCGCGTCGCGAACCTCGGAGCCGAATCCCGTTTCGCGCAGCGCCAAGGGTTCCGCCGCGACCAGGCTTCGATCGAGCCAGGTTGCGGCATCCGCCACTACCAGTCGGGACAATGGCTGCGAGGACAGGATCTCGACCGCCACAGGCCGGTCCCGCAGCAGCCTCGCCTCATGCGCCGCGGCGCGCTCGAGATGGTCCTCGGCGACGATCCATTGTCCGGAGGGTTCACGAGTCACATTTCCGCTTAGCCGCCGTATCGCCTCGAGCCGGCGGATATGCGTTTCGGCGAACGCCTGGGTCGCGCTCGGATCGTGGCGGAGATGCGCGTCGATATCGTAGCGTCCGGCATTGGCCGCAGCGACGGCGGCAACGGTGCGGTCGACCGCACGCGCATCCGCGCGCTGCGGGTCGATCCGAACCACCGCGCCCTCGGGCACGATATCGAGGCCCGCGCCCTTGCCGATCGCCACGTAATGGCTGCGCCCGTCAATCCCATCGACGATCAGATAGTGATGATCGGCATGCTCGTCGGCGAGGCCTCGGCCAATGAGACGACCCACCAGCGGACGCGCGTGTGGCGCTGACGGATCATAGATCGCCTGGTCAGCGCTTGCTCGGTCCATTCCGCGGCGCGTGAACTCGCGCTGCATCGTGCGAACGATGTCGCCGCGCTCGGCCAGGCGCCGAAGCGTGTCGTCCAGTCCGGGCGCGAGACGCCAGCTCGTCCCACCAACCGGCTCAGCCAGGCCAAGCCGCCTCAGCTTGGCGAGCCGCCCGGCGCGGAGCGCCTGATCGAACGCGTCGCCCCGGGCGGTCGACACGACCCCGGCCTGCGCATCGCGCAGCAACGACCGGTCGAGCGAGGTTAGCCGTTCCTGCTCGACCTCGGCGCGCAGGCTGGCTTCGATTTCACGCGCCGAGCGCGGCCCGAGATCGAGATCAACCAGCTCGCACGCCCGCTCGCGCATGCCGCTTGTCAGATAGTCCCGCGCGATGATGAGATCGGCGCCGAACTGGTCCCTGCCGCGCACGACGATATGGGTGTGCGGGTGGCCGGTGTTGAAATGGTCGATAGCAACCCAGTCGAGCTTGGTCCCGAGATCTTCCTCGACCCGCGCCATCAGCCGCCGGGTCAGAGGCTTGAGATCCTCATATTGCGCGCCATCCTCAGCCGAAACGATGAAGCGGAACTGGTGGCGGTCGCCAGCCCAGCGCTCCCGGAATCCCTTACCATCGACTACATCATCGTCAGGCCCGTAGAGCCGCCCCGGCTGACCATCGCGCGTGGTGCCGTCGCGCTGGAGATAGCGCAGGTGCGCGACCGCGGCTCCAGACCCCTTGCCGGCGAGCTTGACGATGCTCGCCTTGATGATGACGCGACGCGCGCCATAGGCGCTGCGACTGCCGCGACCGGCAAGCACGCGACCGATCCCGGCGCCACGGCCGATCCTGGCACCCGAGAAGCCGGCGCGCTTGACGCCGAAGCCCGCAGCGCCGCCCCGCGCGAGATTGGCGGCTGCGAGCACGCGACCAAGATATTTCCGGACCCGCTTGCCGCCGGTGCTGCGCATCCGGCCAAGCCGCGGTTCGAACTCGTTTTCGTCGGCCATGAGAGGCATTCCGCCATAGGTATCGAGACAGCATGGCCCGCCTCTGCGCGCATGAAAACCGGTGCCATCGAACGCCGCGGAAATCCGTCGATTCCGGCCAGAACGGCACTGGCGCGCGTCGGGCAGTGCCACAGAAATCCCTGAAAAACGATGTGCAGACAATCACTTGCGGCACCACCGGTGCCACAGCTTTATCTTGCCTTACGCGGCCCTTCAGCTCGGGCCGTCCATCGGTGTCCTGGTGGCTCGCTATCCACCCTCGCCGAGGACAAAAGAAGCCGGGATGCGATGCCTGTCCGACACCGCATCCCGGCCGCATCTTCGCTTCGATCAATGCAGTGTCTCGAACGCCTTTCGCGCTGCCCGCGCGCCTGAGAAGCTGCGCCGCGCGATCATCCCATGCGGGTTTCCATCGCCATCGATGATGCAGATCGCAGCGAACCAGTGGCCATCCAGAGCCCCGATCACGGCAACCCGGTCGAACTCGAACCCCTCCTCCTCAAGCGCTTCATAGGCACCCAGCCAGCGCTCTTCGACCCGTGCATCCCAGATGAAATCGCACTCCTCCGCCGCGATAAACCGTGCCGCCAGCGCTTCCGCGGCGCCGCGCCCGAATTCCAGTTCGAGCCCTGCCACGAGCGTCGCCATCACGCGATGCGAACACTGCGAAATCGGTTGAAACATGGTCATGAGAACCTCCTGTCGCTTGACGTCTTCCGCTTCGAAGACAGCCTCTCGACGGCGGTTGCCGGCGTGCCTGTCAGGGCTGCCGGAGCGTAGCGCAGGCACCGCGCAGCGGCGGCGGAGGAACCGATTTTGTTGCGCGGCTACGAACAAACGCGCGTGCGCAGCACGCTCATTGTCGCAGCAAAATTGGAGGGGCCGCCGGCCTTGCACAGGCGCGCTGGCAGCCGCCATGCTGGGACGATCCGAGACGAGCCTCCTTATCCACAAGCTTGGCGCTCGATCGTCTTGCCCGCCCCGCAGACCCGATTATGATGTGAAGCCGGTTCCTCTCACCTGACCTGTCGCCGGGTCCAAGCAGAGCAGAGCGACAAGCGTTCGACAGCCGGACCCTCGGGCCGTCTTGTAATCGGCGATAAGCGGCCTTCACATGAGGACGGTTCGTCATGCCTTTATTCATCCTGACTCAAGCCAATATCGACGCTGCCAAGGCGGCGCTGCGCATGTCCCTGCCTGAAATTCGTTCGGGACATCTCACCGAAGCGCTGGCATTCAGCCTCGGCTTCGGCACCAACGCTGCGCTACGCGCGGCCATCGCCGCCGAGACCTGCAAGCCGCCCGCGCTCGCCGACGCCGACGCCGGGCTGTTCGCCGGGCGGCTCGAGACACTCGGCTATCCCAACATCGCGGTCGGCGCTTTCCCGGCCGCGATGCGCGAGGATGTCCTCGACGAGACACCCTATACCTGGTTCAGAAAAGGCGATCGCGCCGCGAACGATCGTCACTATTATGTCTGTCAGGCACACAACCGGCCAATGATGATGGTCAAGATGGCGCGGCAATATGCCGAGCTCGCATGGGACTGCATCACGATCGATTCCGATTGCGACGATCATGTCAGCCGGCCGAAAAGCACCGAGCTGGTCCGTGTCATGTTTCGTCTGTTTCAGGAACGCGCCCGCGGCGCGCCCGGCAAGCCTCTATTCTATGCCAGCGCGTTCACCGGCTCGATCAAGAAGCTGCTGCCGGACACCGCGCGCCAGCTTGCCGAAGACTATTTCAAGTTGCTCTATCTGCCGCTGCGCGACCTGCCGCCGCCTCGGCGCCGCGCGGCCTGATCCTGCTCAAGAAGTAATCTCATCGCCATCGACCTCGACGACCCGTTCCAGCAGAGCGGGTCGTCGAGCGGAGCTGGGCGCGACGGTGACAGCAGGACGGATCAGGGGACCACGCGGTCCCGACGCAGAGTTACGAACAGCTCCCCGGCTGGCGCCGGAGCAGCCGCTGCTGGATCCGCCCTGACGTTCAGCACGACAAAGAGGGTGGGCTTGCGCGGTTCGATGGTCGCCGCAGGCGGGCTTTGACGATCGCCGCCCACCGTCGCCAGATAGGCGATCGTCTCGCCCGGCAGCGGCTGGCGGCCCGCCAAATAGGCAGCGTAGCGCCCGGGTCCGGCATTATAGGCGGCGAACATGCCCGGATAACCGAATCGGTCATACATGCGCCGCAAATAGGCGGTGCCGGCGAGGATATTGTCGCGCGGATCGAATGGATCGCTGCCGAGACCAAGCGCAGCCCGCATCTCGGCCCAGGTGCCCGGCATCAACTGCATCAGCCCCATCGCGCCGGCGCGGCTGACGATCGGCCGCCCCTGGAGCATCGTCCGGCCGCCGCTTTCCGCCTGCATCACCCGTTCGATCCAGGCGACTGGCAAGCCGAACCGTTGCGCCGCCTCAGTTGTAAGCGGGCGCCAATCCGCGACGGTCTGCGCCGCCGCCGGGCAGGCCAGCGCGAGCCATGCGGCCAGCGCCATCCACGCCCCTCTGTCGATCGGCCAACAGCGCCTAACCACCATTGGAACCTCCCGACCAAGTCCACAAGATCGTTGCCTTGCCGATCACGTCCGCGGCGTCAGTGGGTCCGAAATAGCGCCCGTCAAACGAGTCCGGCGTGTCCGACATCAGCAGCAACAGCGCGCCGTTGCGGAGGATCCGGCAGCCGGTCCACCAGGGCAGCGGCCGTCCGAGCCGGTCGCTGGCGCGCCGCGTCGCGAGCACGCTGCCATTGACGAGGATCTCGGGTCCGATCGCACAGACCAGGTCGCCCGGCACGCCGGCCACGCGCTTCACCAGCGGGACGTTCGCCGGGACATAATGCCGGCTCGCCGCCAGCGCGCGTACGGGCAGCGGGGTCCGCGCGATCACCATATCACCGCGGACGACGCCGTGGCCGGGCGCAACGCGATAGAGGCCGACCGGCGCGCTGGCGCTGGCGTTCCACAGCAATCGCGGCAGCGGCGGCGCGACGATGGTCGCGGCGAGACAGGCACATCCGAGCGCGACGAGGGTCGTGCGGCGCACCAGGATCCGGCGGCGCCATTTGGCGGCACGGAGCGCTTCGCCCCAGGCGAACAGCGGAAGATCGCGGCGCTCAATCATGGTCGCCGCCTTTGCGCCGGGCCTTCGACCAGGCCTCGATATCGTCGATATGGTAGTACCAGGCGCGACCATGGAGGCGGCAGACCGGCCCGCGTCCTTCCGCGCGCATACCCTTCAAGGTGCTGGGCGCGAGCCCGAGATGGAAGGCGGTCTGCTTGGTGGTGAGGAAGGGGCAGGTTTCGCGCGCCTTCTGCGCGCGGACGGCAGTGTCGTCGGGGTCGGTGGGGTCGGTCATGAGTCGGGATCCGCTATAGGGCGGCTGCCGGATCGCGCCGCCCGGACACCCAACTGAACCTCGAACGCCGCGCCCGGCAGGGTCGAAAACGGGCATATGCGTTTTCGACCCCCGTGCCGGTCAAGCGATCCGCGCCCGGTCGGGGCGCGGATCGGAACGGCTCAGTCGGCCGGGTTCCAGATGATGGCGAAGGAATCGTCATCGTCCTGGCCAGCGGCGCGGCCGAGATTGGCGTAGAGCCGGCGCGGCCCGAACTCCGGGGCGGCAAGGCTCAGCGAGACATAGTCGTTGCCGGACATCTCGCCACGACGGTTCCAGCCGGCACCGAGTTCGACCCCGCCCGCCATGACGACATAGTCGGGCTGGGTGTCCTTGGTCTTGCGGCTGTTCGGAACGATGGTGATGCCGGTGCGGATCGAGAGGGTCCGAAGCTCGCCCTTGAAGCCGTTTCCTTCGCGGGTGACATAGCCGATGGCAGCCATTGCAGGTCTCCTTGAGATGCTCGCCCGAACCGTTCCGGGCGATGGGCGGACCTCAGGGACGGCCAGCCGGACACCCGAACCGGCAGGCCGAAGCGCCAGCGGAGGACCGGAGCCAAAGGCTTATTTGAGAGCGCAGCGACCGCGAGGAGCCCGCGCCAGCGGGCGGGGAAATAAGCCGGCGGGCGATGGTTTCGGGAGGCCGGCGGCCGTTCCAGGTCATGCGCCCAAGGAGCCGTGGACGGTGCGGGATCCTTGCAAGCAGATCTGTGCCGCCTTTGGAGATCACTCGCGAAATTGGCTTCGCGCGGCCCGGTTGCGCGATCCGCGCGCAAACATTCTCGACGGGATTCCGCAATCAGGCACCCGCCCAGCGCTGCGCTGGCGGGCAGGAGCGCGACGGCGGCCCCAGAAATTCAGCGCGTGCGCAATTCCGCGCAGACTGCGTCGAACAGATCGAAGAACCGACGTTCAAGCTCGCCCTCGCTCAACGCGAACAGGGACGCGGCCACGGGCAGGTCGAGCGCCGCTGCTGCCCGCGCCCCATCAGTGCGATAATCGAAATCGAGATCACGCGCCGTGGCAAGATCGCCAGCATTGCGCATGCTGTAGTCCGCGATCCAGAAGCAATGGATCAGGCGCTCGCGCGGCGTCAGCGCCTCACGGCCCTGTGCGCGCTTCTTCTCGATGATGTCGTGCCCCGCATCGATCAACCAGGTCTGGTTGTCGATCTTTGCCCCCGATTCCCCACTATCCATCCGCTTGTTCTAGCGGGGATGCCCTCCGCTCGCACCATCCGCAAAAATCCGCGCGCCCGCCCCGAGCCCATCAGGGCGAGGCGCGGGCGC